>Ga0307507_10002823_pt1 | contig 35246 bp, 36 predicted proteins | sample 7_EM_MG_FD_207223 | JGI IMG/M metagenome (GOLD analysis project Ga0307507, IMG submission 207223) | Populus trichocarpa ectomycorrhiza microbial communities from riparian zone in the Pacific Northwest, United States - 7_EM | ecosystem: Host-associated > Plants > Roots > Unclassified | place...
GTTCCTTAGTAAAACACTAAGTTACTACAACTACTAGGGAATGAGAAAACGGTAGGAAAACCCATAAGAAATCCTAACACCTGTCCCTATCCTTTTGCAATTTATTTCTATTCTTTTGCTCTCTACTATCCTTTTAAGAGCCTAGTAGGAGTTACCTCCTTCTAGAATCCTATTTATTTTATTCTTCCATAGAATCTTCCACGCTAGTACTGTCTACTAGCTTAGCTGCTTTGAGAATCTTGCAGTCTTTACTATTAGCAAAGTGTTTTTCTTTACAATTAATGCAAAGAGGGGTAGTGTGTTTGCAGGGCTTGCCCATTGCCATATAAGTAGGACAGCAGTGGTCTTTAGATAAATGTGCAGCCGCACAGAATCTACAGGCCCTATTAGAGCATCTATCTCTAATATGGCCAAATTTTTGGCAGCCAGTACACTGCGTAGTAGGAGATACTTTAAGGTACTTTACTACCTTAGTAGCTGTACCTGCAATTAATATCTCTTTTTGCTTAAGGATTTCTTGTCTTTTTTCTTTATTCTCTATAGTAAAAACTATAGAGCCAAATCTAGTCTGTGGATTGTGTCTTTTTTCACTAGATAAGATCCATCTAGGTAGTCCTTGTATCCTTATAGGATTAAAGGTCTCAATTTCTTCTTTTAGAAGCTTAGAGCCTCCTTTTTCTAGGAAAGGTAGGGTAGGAACCCCATGGGCTATAATTTGAACCCATGGTTCTAGTTTTTGTTCTCTTTAAAAGGTAAAGCAGTTATGCCAGATCTCCTTATATTTGACTAGGAAATCTGCATTATACCTATCTGTAGTCATAAGGAGAATATTTTGTTTTCCTTTAGTTCTAGCTATGGATGCTAGTACTGGCTTTTTTACTTGCAGTTTTAATGCAAATAGTTAATTGACTTTGTTTCGTATAGAGAATGTATCTAGGAATTGGTCCTTTTTGTCTATAATTAAGACTAGCTTCCTTTCTTATAGCTGCTTTTTCTTACTTCTAGTAGAGGTAGAACTAGAGCTAGGCGTGCTACTAGTTACCCTACTAGAAGGAGGGGTAGATGATAATGATAAGGGAGGTAGGGAGGATGAAGAAGGGAGGTCCTTCTTTAGCCTCTCTGCGTAAGTTTCTTTAATAGGAGCCACCTCCTTACGGAGAGCTCTTATTTCTTCTACAAGTCCTTTTAGGGTATCTTTTATCTCTTCTTTCTCTTCGGTTGTAAAGGGATTCCTTCCTTCTAGTATACTTTGTGTATAGTCTACTAGTTATCCAACTTGTTCTTGTTTTTCTTCTTATTTTTCTTCTTCTTCTTCTAGTACTTTATAGGCCTGGATTAGGCTTTCTAAAGCCTTATATAGATGTTATTCTGGAGAAAGGGAGAGGGAAGGTATACTAGGTATACTATCCGTAGTAGTTATTGGTTTTATTGTCTTTTTTGCAGGTTTTTGGTTTTCTTTTTTAGGAGAAGACTGAGGATGTCCTCTTTTTTCTCCTGTCCTAAATAGGCCAGGAGAGGGAGAAGGGGGAGAAAAAGTGGATGTAGACTCTTTATCACTTATTTCTATAGGAGGTTTTTTTTTTGACCTATTAGGCCTTGGCATTTTATACCGTAGTTTTGGTATTAGTGGTAGTGGTAGTGGTGGTAGTTTTGGTGTTCCTATCCGTGCCTCGCTTATAAGCTAGGACCACCCCTAAGAAGAATTTTCTGTTGGGGAAAAGGGGGTAAAATGATAAATAAATCCACCTCTAGCTCGCTAGGCAGTGGGAATTGGGTCTTAAAAGTTAGAAAATCGATTGTTTTTGGTGGTAAGATGGGTATGTGTAAGTTTTGAAGTGCGGCGCTACCTTTTGGTAAGGTTGCATGTGTGGTGAAAGGTTCATAGCTTTCCTTTTTATGTATGGAATGGCCAGAGTTTTATGCTTTTGTAAAGGCATTAAATTAAGAAGCACCCTTAATTATCCCTATATACCACTTAATAATTATAGCCTAAATTCTTAAACACTTTACTAAGAGTTAAAATATTATATAAGAAGTACTTTAATCTGCAAAGATAAATATTTACCTTACTATGGACATCTGGACCTCTCTAAGTTATACCCTTCTTCTCAGAATCTGTGCTAGCTTTATTAATATCCAGGATAAATATTAGAACCCCTTAATTGCCCTTTATATAGTATTTAGCTAGAGTAGTACAGATTAATAGGAGGCGCTTTATCTGGTTTTTATTAAGTATGGTATTAAAACAAAGATTAGAGCTCTTATTAGTAATAATACCGGATTAAATAATATCCTCTGTTATACGATTGGCTAATAGCTTAGCCTTAAGTATAAAATTAACTGGATTGTAATATATTAAAGAATTTACTGTTAGGGGCATATTATTAATCTTATTATTTAGGCCTTTCTATTTAGTTTAAAGAAGGATAAGCGGCTTATAAACTTATATAATAAAGAGGATAAGAAATAGGATAAAGAAGAAAAAGAGGAAGAAGAAGAAGTTATATAATAAGTACTGCTACTAGCTAAAATAAAAGATAAGAGGAAAAAGAAGGATAAAGAATTAGAGCCAGTATTAGACAAAAATTATAGAAAAGGTAAAAATATTTAAAATATTATAGGGCTAATGGGAAAGTTTTATAACCGTATTATTTATATCCGCAGCTTAGCTAACCGTATAATATAGTTTATTAAACATACTAGTAAAATAATTCCTCTTAATAATTATATAAGGTAGAATAGCTGGTTTCCTATATTATATATAGCTTTAAAGGATAAGGTAAAGGCTGGGCTTTAGCTCTATATAGAGTACTATAAGGATAATTTCTTAGAAGATAATATTCTCTTAATAAGCAAATAGATATATCTTTATATAATTTATAATTTCCTTTAGTCTTTCTATAAAGTAACTCTATTTCTTTAAGGAGATTATATAATACTAGAGAGGGTTCTAAAATTAGTTAATATTTTTAAGAATATAATATAGACCGCATTAGTATATTATCTAATACTCTTAACGTTTTTTTAGCTAATTCCTTCTTACTAGGTAATAGCTACTAAGGCTAAGAACAAGTTTATAGCTCCTTAACTCTAATATGCTAAAAAAAAGCTTATAAAGTATATTAAAAAGCTAGATAATTCTCCCTACTATTTAGCGGCATGGGTTCTTAACCTAGAGTATTATTATTATTTATTATTATTTATTGCTTAACGTCTGATTTGGATCCCTGTTGGGCCCACGCGGACTACTCCTTATATATATATGGGGAGAAAACTCTATTTGAGAAAACCCCGTGATCCGTCTCCCCGCCTTTTGGGGCTCGCTTGCGAGTCGCCTATAAGTCACCAGTGGTGCTCTACTACCTTACTTTTTGACCTCCTTGGGAACCACTGCTGCTGTAACAAACCTATAGACGCGCTAGTATTACACACTATACTCTACTCCTGTAGAGTTATTAGGGGGCGCCTATTACTCGCCCCTTTGCCTTTTATTGCTATTTCCTTTGCAACCTGGAACTGGTCTAGCATATTTTGGCTAATAAGCCACCGGGTAGCCGCCTTGAGGCCTTTCTGTATTAAGAGTAGTGTATTATAGTTTTCTGTGCTAGCTGCTAAGAGCATTGCTTCTCAGCCGGTGTATAAGGGGCATAACAGTATTATGTGTTTTGGTGTCTGTTTTAGCCAGCCATATTTGCACCTTAGGTTACCTACTAGGACACCCACCTAGTGAAGCTAATCTTTTAGTCCTATTATTCCTGTCCTTAAGAGTGTTGCTATTGTATTTTCTGCCTTTGTTAGGCCCTTTTGGAGCCCTTGGGTATTTACCTCCCATGGTGTTGCCTATGCTATAGCTTGGGTTCTCCTTGCCTAAGCCTGCCTCTATATCTTTGACTCCTATTTGTCTCTCCAGTGTCGGTCCAACTAGTATTGTGTTGCGGTAGATGGTTTTCTAGTACTCTTTTGTGCTCTACTTTGGCTCCTTTCTCTCCCTTGCTATTGTCTTTGCTGGCCTCTTACGCGTCTCCCTTTCTCCTCTATATAGGCCTGGGCCCTAGCGCCGTACTATTCTTCTTCTGCTTTCTCTACCTGTTTTCCTAATATATCTTCCCTACTTTGGGGTTGTTGGTTCCTTCTCCTATAGGGCACCCTAGGGTCCCTCTATAGTTTGTTTAGGCATGTCTTGATATACTTTATAATATTAGAGTTACGTTCCTTTTACACCCTTTGCATTGCATCGGCTTCAATATATAGTTATAGGGGGGGAATATTGGCTTCCTTCTTAAGTAGTGCTGTAGCCGTTCGCTTATACCCGCCTATTATACTCCTAAGGCAGGCTGTTTGGACCTTTTGGAGTGGTTTAAGGAGTGATTTAGGGGGGCCTTTTTTAGTTTCTCTAGTGGCCTAAATGCTAGATTTATACGTCATGGTTAGCCGGACAACTGCTGTATATAGTAGGCGTGACCTCTGGAAGCATGGACCCTATATAGAATTGATAATCCTGGACATGGTAATATACTATACTTAGCCCTTACGGGCCGCTTGCGCTGTATGTGCGCTTTACTAGAGCTTGCTATCTACCCACACTCCCAATACCCTTAGGCCTTGAACCGGTTGACCCCTAAAGCCTTAAATATAGATTGTATGCTAAAGATCTGCAGATTGGTTACGTTTTTTTATGAAATGGATTAGCTGGTATTTCTCTGGTAAGAATTAGACTCTATATCGTCTTGCCTATTCTATATAGGTGTTATGGGCTTTCTCTAGTGTCCTACAGTTCTCTGCGGCTGTTGGCCTATATGTAATTAGGTTTGTGTTATTGACAAAGCCTATCCCCTAGGTCGCCCCTTCCTTAAAGGTGTTAAGTAGGTTACTTATAAAGAAGAGGAAGAGTATAGGCGACAGAGGTAATCCTTATAGTATTCCTATTATAACTGCGATAGGGGGGCTCTAGTATTTACTAAAGACCAGTAATATTTCTTTCTGGCCTGTAAATCCTTAAATAAATTAAATGATCTATTCTGGGAAGCCCTTTGCCCTAAGGATGTATAGGAGACGCTCATGGGGTATATTGTTATAGGCGCTGCTGATATCTAGGCTAAGTATTAATACTATGAAGTCCTTTCGTATAGCCCATACAGTTTTAATGGTGGCAGTGAGTAGTGTAAGTGCTAATAGCGTTGAGCGATTCTTTCTTGCCCCTATTTGGCTTTGTGGTAGTAGGGCGTGTTCCTCTGCTGTGTCTGCTATACGGTCCGCTATAACCTTTTCTAAGATCTTGCTTAGGGTGTTTTTTAAGGCAATAGGGCGGTAGCTTTCTGGGATTAAGTAGTCTGCTTTACCTTTTTTTTATAAGATGACCGTCGTTATGGATCTTCCGAGTCGCGGGTAGTAGCCTATTGCAAAGCATGCTCTGGCTATGTCTGCAAGCTAAGGTGCTATAAGTGGTCCACAGGTCTTTAGGGCTTTGTTTGGGATCCTATCTGGTCCTAGTGCTGTGTTGTTTGAGAGGCGGCTAATAGTTCTGGCCATTTCTTTAGTTGTTATGTCGCTATCAACCCTTAGGCGAGTCACCGGTGTTTTACTGGTGATGTTGCTAAGGTCTACTGGAGCTGGTTAAGGGAAAAATCTTTTTATAAGGATCTTTGCCTTCTTGTTATTGTTGCTTGTGGCCTATAGTTCGCCTGCTCTTTATAGGGGTGGTAGGTGTGGATCTTCTACTAGGCGTCCCGCCTTTTTCTTTGCCCATTTCGCTATAGTCTAAAGGCCCTTGTTATAGGGGAGACTTAGGTTAGTAGTGTGTTCGTTTATAAACCATCTCCAGTTATTCCTTGCTTTTTTTCTTAGGGTATTCTTTAGCTGGTTTCTTGTGTCTTTATATTGTCTCTCGTCCTTAGAATTGTGGCTGCTTGTATATTTCCTCCTTGCTCGTCGTTGGCCGGCTACAAGGGCCGCGCACTATGCGGACCATGCGTGTTACGCGTAGGGGCCTGGTTTTGAAACTAGGCAGTGCTCTTTCAGCCTGCTTTTAATTGCTGCCTGGATCCTTTCTAGTTTTTAATTAATTTCCTTGGGGGTAGCCAATGAGCCTTGCTTATTTGGTATTGGGTGGATTTCTTCTAAGTCTTGGAGTTATTGTTTAATTATATTAAGGAAGCTATCTACGTTAAGCTTCCTTATTGCGTATCTTTTGCTATTTGGTTGCGCCTTGATGTCCAGATCTAGTTGTATCTGGATAGGGATATAGTCTGAGGTAAGTGCCTATTCTTCTTTAGGGGAGCACCTTTTGAGTCTCTGGTATAGGTTTTCGTCCATAATCGTAAGGTTAATTGTACTTTTGGCGGTGCCCCGTTGCCATATAATTGCACCTGGGGGGGTAGCTAGCTTAAGGCCCCCGTTGTCTATAGCTCTTAGTAGGCACTCTACCTATTAATTGGCAGCAACATAGATGCCCCCCTACTATAGGTAGTAGAGGTTTATGTCTCCTAGTAGGATGGACTCCGCGTGTTCAGTTTCTAGCAAGCTTATTGCAGATATAATATTCTCTGTCTGTGCTACCCCTTTGACCCTAGGGTTATAGACATTAATAATTTGTACTGGTCCCCTATATATCTGGATGGTTATAACTGCAATATCTGGGTTAACTGCCTGCTATAACTATAAGGCAAGGCTGATATTTTTGCTGATTATAAAGCATATACGTGTGGCTGCTTTTGGTTTATACAGGAGCTGGAATCCTCGGGGGCAGTATGTCGATTGTATGTAGGTATTGTAATACGGCTCTTGTATGGCAAGAATATGGTGTTTCTCTGGGTCTAGACTGTCTAGTAGGGGCCTTGCTAGACAGTGGTTCGTATTGCCGCAGTTGTACTGTATAATGGTTAAGTGGCGGACCCCTAGCGGGGGTCCTTTGCCTCTCCTTCGCTCCTCGCTTCTTCCGTTTTCACTTTCTCTAAAATGTTTAGAACTTCTGTCTCCTGTATTTACTCCCTGGCCACTACTTATTTTATATGGAGCTTTCTATTCCTATATCTTGTGTTCCTACTAGCCTTTCTAAATCTGAGTCTGTTATTGCCTCTGGTTCTTCCCCCGTTCTTGCTAGTTAGCTGTGTGCCCCTTGTAAGCTAGCTGCGTGTGTTATGTTTACCGCGTTAAATCTAATTCTTGATTGTCCCGGCCTTGAACTTGCCGTAGCCGTCCATAGGGGTCTTCCTACTGGGCGTCCTCTTCCTTGTGTTTTATGTGTCCCTTGTGTTCCTGTTTGGTCTGGTAATGTCGCGCGGCGTCGCTTTTGGCCCGTTAAGGCTTGGGATGGCTGGCTTAGCCCCCCAGTGTTAAAGGTAGGAAACGCTAGGAAGACACCTGCGTCCCCCTAGCTTATCGCCTGTTGTTTCCATTTATATGACCTAGCGTGCAGTTGTTCCCGTAGCTGTTGAGCCCTTTCCTTCCGTCTCCTATATTCAATGCAGCCTTCTCTCTCCCACGCCTTATGTGTGCTTTGGTGACAGTTCGCGCATTTTATTTAGTCTTGATTTGTACATTATCTTATATTGTGGGGGCCTGTACAGTGGCCGCAGCACACCTGTGCTGCGTATGTGGATTGGGTGTGTCCCTATTATACACAGCGATAATATCGTTCCAGGTGTAGTCTGTGGTTATAGAGCCTTGTGTTGTATATAAGGCCATTTATAATTATTCCTTTTTAGATAAGGAGTTTTTGCATTCCTGGTGTATGTACGCTAACGATAAGGGAGCTATGCGTTCGTCTGTTGTTTCCCTAGCGAGTCTCTGGCGCCCCTTATGTCCTCTTATTATTCTCATTGTATGCTTGGTTTGTATTTTCCTGTCGAAGCCATTAGATCCGGGTAATTATGAGTCCTGGTATAAGGCGTTCCGTTTGTTTTACTATCTCCTATATAGTTGCTGTATTGTCCGCCTGGCGTCCCCTTTCTACCCTAAGGCTTATGGGAACCGATAGGACTTCAACTGGGTGATCTTTACGAAGCACTTTTATGCTAATACGCTCTCCTAGCCTGTCCCCTGCCCTTACGGCCCGTTCCTTTGCCTGTTGGTCCTTTAGGGTGACTCTAATGTCTCTACTCCTAAGGTGTTGGACTGCGACGGCGTTGTGGACCTCCTTGCGAATCTCTGTAAGAACTTCTGTTTCTGATTGTCCCCTAAGTTCCTCTGCCTTTTCTGTATTTGGTTGTATTGTGATTGTATGCCCGGTTGTTGTCTTTAGGGGGGTAGGTTCCCTGTGCTGTGGGAGCGCAGCTACGGCGGCCCAGGTGCGGTTCGCCTGTGGGGGGGGGTTTTATTTATCTTCGATTTTGTTTAGCCGTTGGAGGATTTGATTGAGGGTTTACTAGAGGGGCGCCTGAGGTTTGCTGGACTGGAGCTATTCTGCTAGCTGTATTAGTTTGTAATGGCTAATAGATGCTCCCCTATAGTTCTGGATACTAGACGCGTCTAAAAGGCTTTGTATTTTGTCAGATGCCTTCTTAATTGGGGTATTTCCGCTTTCTGGTGTGGTATTCGCCCGTCCTTGTTGTTGTTATGGGGGGCCATTGTTGGGTATGGGTCTGGCGGTCGCGCGCGACTGCGTACCACCGTCGTTCCACCTGTGCCTCCCCTGTGATGCATGCATCTCAGGGGATTATCAGGGTGTTTTTCAGGGTTCTTTTGGTTGGTTTGGTCTTTTTGGGCCGGGTGCAGCAAGAGCTCCAAAAGTTCTATCGACCCTAAATATTTAGTTATAAGTTTTCTATCCCTAGAGTATTATACGGCTTTCTTAAAAGATTAGAATAATTATATTACCGTTAAAGGAGAAAAGAAGCTCTTTAGCGTATAAAAGCTCTAGGAGAGATTCCGCAAAAAAGCAATACTTTTAGGTTTAACTATATTATACATAACTAAGAAAACTTAAAAGTTACCTTTAGAGTCTAAAGAAAACCTCTCTGCCTTCTATAAGGCTTGTCTTTAGCATTATTTAAAGTATACTCGTCCACAGAGTCTAGATAAGTTTAATAGCTATATTAACAAGAATCTAATTCCGCTTAATAGCTATATAACAGCTATTTAATAGTAGAATTAGCCTTTTTAGCGTATAAGATTTCTATAACTCTTACAGCTTATAATTAAAGTTCTCTTAATACCTGGAATGAGTAATAAGCTAGAAAGGGTATTTTTAGGTTCTTAACATCGTGTTCTATGGGATTGTATAAGAACTACTTTGTGAATACTTAAGGCATTAGAGTGCGTAAAGGACTGGGCAGCTTATAAGATTCTAAGTATTCTCTTATAGTTTTTTTTATTATATAGTAGCTAGAGAGTTGTATAAGGGAAGGTATATATTATACAACACTAAGCACTAAAGGGTGTAGGATATATAAATAGAATACTTTTAGGTAAAGGTAACCACTAAAGGCGTATAGGTGGCGTAGGTAAATATATACTAACTTTAAACTAAATAGATTATAAGTTTAAATCCTACCAACGTCGTCCTTTATTAAGAATTGGGAAATACAATTATCTAGTATACTTCCCGTCTTGTTATATAAGAGATTCTCCAGCAATATTGCCATACTGTAAGTAACTCTCCTCTCCGTATAATATACCTATATAACTAATTACTTCTAGAATAAGTAGAAGAGGGTAGAAGCTTTGCCGGCAATTAATATAGAGGCTTGGGTGGGGGGGGGGGTATTAAAGAGGTAGGTATAGACGGGGAGGCCCTTATATATAAATGCAATTCTAATTTAGAGCCGTAGATCTCTAAATATAATTATAAGTAACCTATATTACTTGTACAAAGCAGAGAGCTAATTAACGCTAGCCCTGTAAGGCTTGTACGGCGACTCCGCGTCGTCTAGTAGGCCCTTGCCCCTTTACTAAGTGTTGGAGTCTTCTAGGGTTCTGTAGTGGGTGCTGTAGAAATTACAAGTGGCGAGATTATAGGGGTCGATGTTCATCATACGATAAAAATTCTTAGCCTATAGCGGCGGCAGCAGGAGCACTGGAGGGCAAGGATCGGATTATGGAACTGGAGGATAAGAAATAGATAAAAGTTACAATTTAAACTGCTAGGTCTCCTCTCTTTTTTCCTATTTTTCTTTTCTTTTATAGTATTTTATATAAAGAGAAGTATAAATAAAAAGGTAGAAAGGAGATATCTAATTAGTAGGAAAGCTAAAGGTATTTACTAGAGCCTCGTGTAGAGCTTTATGCGGAGCCTCCGCAGAGCTTCGCGTAGAGCCTCCGCAGAGCTTCGCGCAGAGCCTCCGCAGAGCTTTGTGCAGAGCTTCGTGCAGAGCTTTTGCTGAGCTCCGTGCGGGGCTCCCCTTAAGCCTTATTCCGCAGAGCTCTTATAAGCTTTATATCTATATAATATTACTTATCCTTAAGATATTTAGATAAAAGTGGTACCATTTTAAAGCGCTTCGCAAGCTCTATAAATCTATATTAATAGAAAATTTATTTATTTAATATTGGGGGGTGCATTATAAGTGTAAGTATATTAAGGGGATTTTGCCAAGACTATCCGGAGACTATCCGGATAGTCTCCGGATATTATCAGCTGATAGGTCTATTATCCGAGAGGCCTATCCGGCCTATCCTCCGCAAGTCTGATTTGGAAAATTGAGCTTTATGACGTGAAAATACTCTTAATGGTATGTTAACATGTTATATGCGAGACCACTATTCATTCGTGAAGTGGGATTGATTGGGTACTGTACCCACTATGTTCTGACAATTATGCGGGGTTCCCTCGGTGCTTAAATTTTGATACGTATTGGAGGCCAAGCGAAACGTCAGAACTTTCTTGTTCGATAGCTTGCTATCCTCAATTCAAATCACTCAACATGGCACCAATTCCTATGCCCTCAGCCCTGACATTCGAACTGATAGCGAAATGCTCCGTAAGTAATATCTCTATTTCCTAGAATATTAGATGATCTCAGCTCATATGTCCTAACAGGTCACAAAAGCTCGAGCTGCGACGCTACTCCTTCCTCATGGTCCGGTCCCTTTGCCAATATTTATGCCCGTAGCAACGCAAGCTTCGCTGAAAGGTCTTACGCCTGAACAGTTGGAGGAAACGGGCTGCAGGCTATGCCTTAATAACACATACCATCTGTGGGATAACCCTGCGAAGTACGGCTTTAAGCTCGAGAGTCTGACTAGATCTAAGAGGGTTGAAGCCTGGACAAGCTACACTTGATGCGATAGGAGGAGCGCATAAGTTTCAATCATGGCCGCACAATATACTTACAGGTGCTTGCCTTATTGCTTGAGGGTTCTGGTTGGGCTACAAGCTGATGTTTGCAGATAGTGGTGGGTCGGTGACCCGTCTAAATTCGTAACCGAAACCATTGTAGCTGACACCGATGTCAGTTTTCAAATGGTTTCCCTTCTGAAGCTTGCGAAGATTACGGAAGAAGGAGTGCGCTTCTTCAGCCCTCATGACGGCACGCCCATGTATTACTCACACCGCAACTTCTCCAACATGGTTTATCTAATGTAATGACTAGGCTCCTCACCCCCGAACACTCCATATCTCTTCAGAATTCAATTGGATCGGATATAATTATGCAGCTAGACGACGTTATTGTAACCACATCTCCAGACCTGGCTCGGATGACGGAAGCGATGGAACGGTCTGTACGGTGGTTAGATCGTTGCATTGCGGCCCATAAGTATCCGGAGAGGCAGAATCTTTTTTGCATCATCCAGGGAGGACTTGATCTGGACTTGCGGAGACAATGCACAAAAGAGATGGTTGCACGAGATACTCCAGGTATTGCAATTGGTGGACTGTCTGGGGGTGAAGCTAAAGAAGCGTATTGTAGAGTGTATGTATTTACTATTTCTACATTGAAGAAATCACTAATGGCACGAATTAGAGTGGATACCTGCACTAGTCTGCTACCAGAAAAGAAGCCAAGATATGTAATGGGAGTTGTATGTATCTCCACTAGGTCTTCTAGGCCCTACTAATTTGCAAAGGGTTATCCTGAAGACTTAGTAGTATCCATTGCGCTGGGTGCAGATATGTTTGACTGTGTCTGGCCAACAAGGACAGCGGTAAGCCCATCACGTGTCAACGCAACGGCAGTACTTAACATGAGACAGCGTTTTGGCAACGCAGTTACCTCTACAGGGACTTTAAACCTCCGACATGCGTCGTTCTCACAGGACTTCTCCCCTGTTGAAGATGGTTGTGGGTGCATATGCTGCCGGCCAAAGGAGGAAGGGGGCTTAGGCATTACTCGAGCCTACATATATCATGTAGCAGCTAAAGAAACTGCGGGGGCACATCTCCTGACTATGCACAATGTGCATTATCTTCTCAATTTGATGAAGAGAGCGCGGAAAGCTATAATGGATGACAGGTACCCAATGTTTCTGAAGGAGTTCTTCGGAAAATTATATGATGACCGAAGAGATTTTCCAGAATGGGCCGTAACGGCATTGAGAGGTGTAGGCGTTGATTTACTTGTTGATTGAGCGTGGGAAAAGCAAGTATTTGAGTCTGAGTGGCTTTGCCATGATGATGGTTAGCAAGGGGTCATCTCTTGGTAGGGCTGGTTGGTCTCTGTGTTAGGGAGTCACGCGTTCCTTGATGAGTAGCCCATCAAATGGTGTTAAAGAGAAATCGGTTGTGTCGAAAGATGGCTTAAAACCCTTCATAATGGGCATAGAGTTGTTGAAAACTTTATTCGTTCTGAAGACTATAGTCAGCTTTATGGATTCTTCTAAAAGGAGCGTGCATGCATGGAGGCGAGGGGGCAGCTCGCTTCAGCAGCAAGCTTGAATCAGGGCAGGGTTGCCTGCTAAACAAACGCGCATCGTCATCGCAGAAACATTCACTCATGCGCTGAAAACCAACCTGAAGCTCATTTCGCTCAGGCCATTCACCACGCCTGCACTGCGGCTGTTTATCCGCAACAATGCAAGATGTCCAGCATCCTGAGGGTGCAGCGAACCAAGCACCTCAATCCTCACGACCGTCAACAAACAACAGCTCAACCTTGCTCTCAAACTCATTGAAGCGCCTGTCCTTAAATACCGCCTCCAACACGCCCTTACCTCCATCCCCGGGCCCGAATTCTCCCCGCCGCGTTACAGATCAACAGCGCTTTGAAAGGTCGCCCGGCGCTCAGAAACCACCCCCTAGCCCGCTCCGGCGCAGCTCGAGCACCATGAGCCTCTACCACAGATCGTCTTCGCCTGCGCTTGTTAGGAAGGCCTCGACTTCATCGCTGCGAGCTGGCGAATCCCCCGCAACTCCTCGAAGGCCTTTGTCGCGACGCTCCTCGTTCAATCCGACCCAAGCATCTCCTAATACATTGAAGTCGCCACTCCACGCTCCGAACGAGGAGAAGGAAAAAGAACCCCTAAAAGCTGCGGATATAGCAGCAGAGCATTTCAAGAAAGAGCTAGCTTTGCATGATGCTATATCGGAAACCTCAAAGGCGGCGGGCACGATAGTTATTATACACGATCAATGCTATGGACATCGATATTCAAGACCCAGGACCAGTAAGAGCACCCTCAACATGATTGTAGAGCGACCGGAGCGCATCCTCGCCGGTGTATTGGGAATATCAGCGGCCTACGTGCGGCTGGGAGAAAGACATGCGGAAGGAGGAAATCCACCACATCCTCGGCGAAGTCCCAACGAGAATATTCCCTTCAAAATTCGTAAGACATCGCGCGCCGTTAACGTCACTTCTTCCGTGGTTTCCAACGTACATGGTATAAAATGGATGGAGGAGCTGAAGAGAATGTGCGATTCCGCCGAGAGGAAGTTGGCAACAACCGGGAAAGAGCTGAGCAGGACAGAGGGCCACAACCAGACTAGTCAACCGGTGAAGGAGAAGCTCCATGAGGGCGACTTGTATCTCTGCCCAGAGTCTCTGAACGCGTTCCAAGGAGCATTAGGTGGCGTACTTGACGCTGTGGATGCGGTATTTCAAGGTACTGAGACGCCGACTGGACCATCTCGCGCTTTCGTCTGTATCCGACCGCCAGGTCACCATTGCTCTGCTGACTTCCCTTCTGGATTCTGTTGGATAAACAATGTTCACGTAGGCATTGAACATGCTGCCATGGCACACGGGTTGACCCACGCTGCCATCATCGATTTTGATCTCCATCATGGGGACGGATCACAATCCATAACATGGGCTCACAACTCTAAAGTTGCTAAGATGCCGAAGAATACCCCAAACTCGAAGAAGACATCCATCGGATATTTCAGTCTGCATGACATCAATTCATATCCCTGCGAATGGGGAGATGACGAGAAAGTGCACAATGCTAGCTTGTGCATTGAGAACGCTCATGGCCAATCGATCTGGAACGTTCATCTGCAGCCTTGGAAGACAGAAACAGAGTTCTGGGAACTCTATGAGAGTCGCTACCTTGTCTTGATTGAGAAGGCTCGTGCATACCTCAAGCACCATACTATACGATTACGGACTTCGCCAAATCAGCCAGCTCCCAAAGCTGCGATATTCTTGTCCGCAGGCTTTGATGCTAGCGAATGGGAGAGTCAGGGAATGCAGAGGCACAAAGTCAATGTTCCAACAGAATTCTACGCTCGCTTTACTTCGGATGTAGTCCGCCTGGCGCAAGAAGAAGGGACTGGTGTGGATGGACGAGTGATTTCCGTCCTTGAAGGTGGATACAGTGATCAGGCATTGACGAGTGGAGTTCTCAGCCATCTAAGTGGGCTCTGCGAAGGTCAACCCCTGTCTGTTCCATATGCAACACCAGACAACGGCTTAGGCTACGAGATGGGACAGCGAATCAGCGCTCTCAATCTGAAAGATGGAAATACGTCAAATCCGACTACATCGATAAAGTACAATCCTGAATGGTGGCACGAATCTCGCCTTGCAGAACTGGAGATCCTCGTGAATCCACCTCCAGTGGTGGTACCCAAGAAACCCCGAACTGCAGCTCCACCGACTTACTACTCCCCAACACAATCATTCTCTGCAAAGATTGTCGATCCAGCAAGAGTTCATCGAAGCGTATCTGGAGCAGGCAGATTAATGTCGGCGAGCCCATCTCGAGCGCCCACGCCTCCACCACCGGAAGTTGACTGGGCAACTGCGACTTTTGAACTAAGCAAACTATTGATACCTACCGAGCGTCAGACTAGGAGCTGCACCTCGGAAGAATTGTCCGAACCGCGGGTAAAGAAGGAGAGGCAGTCAATAGCCCCTACCACGTCAGCTGTTGAACCGTCCGGCAGGCAGCTGAGGGGTAGAAAGGCGAAACCTTCTTATACTGATTTGGAATCCGAGGAAGATAATTCCTCCGGTCGTCCAGTCTCGAGATCCAGTCGTAGGAAAACCATTGCAGATTTGCCGTTGGCAAGCATCGAACCTCCTGCTCCTCGTCCTGCCTCGAGACGCACGAGTATAGCATCGAGCATTGGGTCTGTAAACGGCGACCGCAGCACAAGTCGAGCATCCAGCGTCGTTCCATCAAGAAAACCGAGCGTTACTCCGGCACTTGCTTCTGTCAATGGGGTGCAAATTAAGAAGGCAAGAGCTCCCCCTCAAGCACAAGTTGAGACTACAAAGTCTCGAGCGCCAGTGAAAGAACCTCCAGTTCCGCGGGTGCCATCGACATCTATGAATAAAGCGCCGCAGAACAAAGAGAATGAGGTTGATCAACTCACATCTGGACTGAAGAGAATCTCACTAAAGCTACCACCAAGGGAAGAGTATGAAGCACGAGAGCGGCAAAAGGCTCTGGAAGCCGAGAAAAGGAAGGCTGCGGCCAAGACATCTACGAGAAAGGCCGCAGCTCCTCGGACAGCGAAAGCGCCTACGGCTGCACGAAAGGCAACTACGAAAGAAACCAAGGGCGCTGCGGTATCTTCATCCCCCATCGAAGCTCTAGCAGGGCAACCATCGATTGCATCTGTGATGGCATCTAGCCAGCCCGAGGCTCCCAATGTACAAGAGACGGCCAGTGGAGCACCACTACATCTACCACAGCCCATACAGCCAATTCAGGCAGCTGTCCCGCCACCTAGTCCTCCGCCTGTAGCGGCACGACCAGTGATCGATTCCGTATATTCTCCAACAGCTCCGACTCAGCTTAAGATCGGGCCCGACCAGCTTCCCAAATCTCAATTTACGACGGTAGCCGAACCATTACCAATGACCACATCACCTCCACGTCCCGACACGCCTCCGCCACCTCCGCCATCTTCTCTGCCGCAATTCATCCATTACAACCCTCACGCTGGTGGGAATGCTTCACAACCGGCTCAAACTACGGCTCCTGCCCCCTCTCAAGTATCGCTGCAATGGTTGCCGCCCAATTCGGATTCTACTCTAGCATGGCGGCCGATGTCACCAGGCATGAAGCAGAGAGCGGACCTGACCGTATTTACAGCGAATGGAATGATTCCTTTCGCATCAAATCCAAATCAAGCCAGCTTGTCTTTGGCGCAGTCTGCTGTCCAGAAAAGCGAGCAAGCATCTGGCGGCGGGGAGGAGGCACGCAAAGGGTTGGAGACAAGAAAAGAGGATGAAAAGGACATTTGGGAAGTACCCGACACACCGGCTCGGTAGGTGCCGATGTCACCGCTTTGCAGGATGTGAACAGAGGTTTGAGCTAAATGACGAAATGCAAGCAATTGGCGAGCCATCAGGATTTTCTGAATCGACAGGTCGGCTCAGCGGCGCCTATCAACGCCCGGGCCTGTCAGGTGAGGATGACGTCCCGCGCCGTAAATTTTATGGCCATTCCATGCTCATGGTATTTATTCCATGTTTTTAGACACTTGGAGTGGCTTGGGATCTTCGATCTTCGATTTTCTTCTATGAATTGTTGTAATTCTGTTGTTTCTATTATTTCTGTTGACCTGTTATTTCTAGCCTTTTACCATTTATGCTTCCTTGCCTTTCTTCTGTTCCTGTTGGTTGCACTTATTCCCACTAGAGATACCCGCCGCACTATGTAGCTTAGTACCCCATCGTTCTAAGCCCCCATTTATTTCATCACATGCGGATAGAGTGCAAAGTGGGGATGGCGGTGGTGTGGTGCGGTGCAAGCTGAGGCGAAAGCCTTTGTCCATGTGATGGCCTGCTGCATGTTCCCCTTTCCCTTCGCAGGCAGTTTCCCTGGAGTTCGCTCCAAGTAAGCGCCGCCCCCGCATTCGCCAAGCCCGCCTTCCTCTCATGACGTCTGAACCTGGTGACTTGTGACCTTTGTGCGGCTTTTGGTAACTCCCCCATAATACCAACCTCAAAACCACCCCTCTGCAAATTCTCTTTACACTCTCCAGCCTTACCTCGACAATTCCCTCTTCCTCCCTCTCTCACCAAAACCTCAATTCTCTGCTCTTTTAGAATCTATACCAATTTGAATACCCCGTCACAATGCCTGAGAGTAACGGCGCCGGCGACAGCCTCCACAGGCGCATTCATTCAAGTGCGTATAGCTTCTCCGTCTTCCCGCTCGGATTGCAGACCCCTCTTATATCTTCCCTTTCGCAATCTACTTCAATCGCTTAAGCTCTGCTAATATACTCATAGTCAATCCGTTCTCTTCCCACGATGAGTACTCGCGTCAAGCCATCATTACATACAAAATCGCCACGGCTATAACGTGGCTGCTAGCAGTCATTACAAGCATCTACTATACCCTCGAGAAACCTCATGAAGGCATATACCACCGCCGTACCATTTGGGGCCAGAACAGCTACCATAAGACACCCTTTACTATGAATGCGATTATCACAAGTATCTACTGGTGTGTGCTTTGATTTACCCTCCGTTCAGCCTTGTAACAAAATCTATGCGCAATCTCCAAAGTGCTTTATGCATAAAAAAAGTGCTAATCATACTAATGCAGGATTATTCTCTTCTTACTCCAAATTGGCTACTGCTGGCACCTGTACGCCTCCAACTCCGCTTATGTAACTGCCGCTGCCACTGTCGGCTCGCACTTCATCGCCTCAAACCTTCTTCTTTTTGGTTTCATCCATCTCTGGGTGCGCTCACACTTCTGGCTCGCGGAGCTACTTCTCGTCATCAATTTTTTCAACCTCAGCGCGGCCTATTTCCACCACAGCACTACCCCACGCTTCATCCACATACCGGTTGTAAGCGGACCGCTGGCATGGAATTTTGTGGCTTTGTACTGGTGCGGCGCGGTTATGGTGCACGCACATTCGTTACCAGCCAGAATCGTCGCAAACATCTTCATTTGGGGCATCCTGGCTTATGGAGTTTTCTTCCTAGCAGCATTTAAGGATTACACCATGGGATTTGAGTTGAGTGTGCTTGCTGCTGGTACGTTTAGTTGTCCCTTTCTGCCTTCGTACTTCTAGTGCTTAAATTGTCCCTGATGCCAAATACCTCTTAAGAGAAGTGACAATGAAGCTGACTCCTATGACAGCAATTGGTGTATCTCAGTTCTTGGAACACATCATCGCTTTCCAATGGATCTTCGCCTTCATCATCATGGCTATCCTATTCATTCTGTCTCTTGCAGTCGGAGTTCCAGGACTGCTCGGAAGAGATCCATTCAAGCGTGGCGAGATTGTTAGTGAAGACAGAGAGCGGGCGCCTCTACTTGCGGATGAGTAAATGCAGCAAAGTGTACACTGGCATCCTTGAGATGAGTGGTGGAGAGAGCAGCTGATTTTTGAGCAGTGTGGTTTCAATTAGGCAAAAGACTGATTATGGTTATGGGTTATAAGAGATTCATGGAGGGTGGAAAATGTCAGGTTTTAACTCGCAGATGAGGTTTTGGTGGCAGGTGGTGCAAAAGTTGAAGTATATCTAATCCTCTCAGATTCGAAGTTATTCTTTCTGGAGCATAGTTTTGGCAATATCTCCCTTCAGTTTTGCACGATACCCCCTTCTGTCGAAGCATGGGACGTTAGGTAGCTTTTCTGAAATTGTCGGAATTGTCGGATATCAAGTACCTTTTGATACCTAAGTTTGCCAAATGATCAGTGTAGTATTGCTTCCATCTAATGACGGCTTGATATTGATGCACCGTAGCCCGAGAAGTGCGGCCATAAGACAAGAATTTAATGTGTGGTATAAAGCCCCTTGAACAATCCCAAATTCTCCGAAAACGCCCATGAACCCTCCATCCCACCAGCAGCCATATCCTCTTCTCTCCCCATCTACAGCCATTCCGTCGGCACGCCCCTCTCAGCCCACGTCCTCTCGGCCTCCCACGCCAACCAATCGCTGCGCGTCGTCGGCAGCAGACCCATCTGGTTCACCTTCCACAGCCCTAGCCCAAGCATGAGCAGATTCATGACCACGAACACGAGCTTGGCGGGCAGGAGGCGCGTCGCGGTGCCCGGGGTGGTGTAGGGAGCGAAAGTGCGGCCCAGGGTCGCGATGGCGGTGAGGGGCGTCTTGAAGAGCGTGAAGACCATGAAGATGGAGAAGATCTGGAGCGTCGAGCCGGTCATGTACATTCCTGTGCGGCGGAATCGGACCGGTCAGCTTCATGCGCTCGCGTGACGTGCTCCTGGTCTAGGTCGGGAGTAAAGTGAAAAGACAAAGGGAAAGGGAAATTGGAAATTGGAAATTGGAAACTGGAAATTGGACATTGGACATTGGGGGTGCGGGGGTGGTGCGTACCGATTGCGTTCATGGGTAGCTGCTTTGCCGGTGCGATGGCGATCTCCCATGCTTTTTTCAGCTTCAGAGTGTCGGTTTCTTCGGTCGTGGGCGGCTTGCGGATGGAGGCTTGCGGCGCGTTTTTGGATTGCGAGCGCTGCTTTGCGCTGAGCGCGGCGGTGAAGCCGGGTGGGTCGGGGATTGAGGAGGTTTTGGGTTTGGCGGAGGGGGCGCTGTTGAGGTCGAGCACCCATTTGGGGGTTGGAGGTGGTTGTGCGGCCATGGTGGGTTTGTAGGAGTGAGATGGAGAGGTGCGGACGCTCGGGTTAGAGGATGAGATTCGGTTTTGCAATGTGGTTCTCTGGAGGATTCGGTTCTTTTGAGGGTAAGAGGGGGTTTCGGAGGCGTTGCTAAGATTTGTGTGGCTGATGTTGGAGATACATTTAGTATTGGAAGCGTGGTATTAGAGATGGTTGAATAAGAGGTCCGCTAGTCTTGGCTCCGCAAGGGCCGCCCGGAGTAGTGCCATGGTCCAATTCCCTTCCTCCTACACTTTGTATCCCAATTTCTTGTCTACTACCTCTCACGTCTCTCACGACCTCTTCTCTCTAAATTCTACAATGTTCATGCTCGCTAGAGTGCCCTAAAAACTCCCCAACCGAATCGAACATCGGACCAGGAACTTTTGCCGTAGTGGAGGGGCGACTAAAACGGCAGCGGAGCGAGAGGGGAGCTGGAGAAGACCTGCTGCTGCCGAGCGCATGCATGTGTAGATGTGCCGTTGACTGCGCACGAGGACAGCAGCAATGAGTACGGGCGGGCAAGATGCGAAGCTCTTTGCTCGAGTACGTTAGATTTTCTTCTATTACTGCTCTTTGTCCACTTCACCCTTCTTGATGGCACTCGTTGTGATGCTTTCAACCTTGCAACTTTCCTCTAAAATACTTCTATACGTCTGCCTTACTCTCCCCCGCACGCTTGAGACGGGCCTCCTTCTGAAAAGCCAGTATCTTGATATAGATTGCAATGTCGATGGATGAGGAGAGAATGCTGCAACCATGTTCCTCCCCACCGTGGCCTTTGACACACCGTGCTTACAATATCTCCGTTCTCCACAGGGCAAAGTAGCTGAGCTGCGCCTCGAGCTCAATAGCGGCGGCAAGAAGGACAAGAACTTCTCGGCGAAGAAGACCGCGCTGAAGAAGATCGTTGCGAATATGACTATGAGTAATAATGATATGGTGGCATTGTTCCCGGATATTGTCGCTTGTATGCATATCGCGAGCTTGGAGATCAAGAAGATGTTAGTTGGTTTGCAGCCTCTGACACTGTAATTATATTTGGAAAGGAAGAACTGATCGAGAAGCAGGTGTTTCTTGTATCTGGTTAATTATGCTAGGATAAAGCCGGATGTTGCGCTCAAGGCGCTGCCCATAATTGTTAATGTGAGTATAGCCCTAGAAGAGGCTGAATCTAGGTACTGATAGAGTGCGCAGGATATGGATGATAGCAACCCCTTAGTACGAGCACTCGCCTTGCGAACAATGTCCTACATACATGTCCGCGAATTCGTTGAGGCAACCGTCCCACCGCTAAAGCATCTCCTCAAAGACACCGACCCATATGTTCGTAAAACGGCGGCGTTTTGCGTTGCGAAGCTTTACGATCACGACCGCCACCTCGTCGAATCCTCAGACCTTATTGACAGACTTAACAGCATGCTCAGAGATGAAAACCCGACTGTAGTATCGAGTGCTCTGGCAAGCCTGGTGGATATTTGGGAAAGGAGTGAGAGCATTAAACTCACGATCGATTATTCGAGCGCATCAAAGATAGTGCAGATTTTACCGGACTGTTCGGAGTAAGATATCAAGCATCTCAATCGGCACTTCAAATTACTTACTATAAGCAGATGGGGCCAGACGTACATCCTTGAAGCAATGATGAATTATGTTCCGCAAGACTCATCTGAGGCCGCACTCCTCGCAGAGCGAATATCACCTCGCCTATCTCACTCTAATTCAGCTGTCGTCCTCACTTGCATCCGTGTCATACTTTATCTGATGAACTACATCTCCGACCAAAAAGTAGTAGCATCGCTTTGCAATAAACTTTCCCCGCCTCTCGTCACCCTCCTCTCTAAAGGACCCGAAATCCAATATCTAGCACTGCGAAACGCGTTATTGATTCTTCAACGAAGGCCAGAGGTTCTGCGGAGCGATATTCGCGTCTTCTTTTGCAAATATAATGATCCTATTTATGTAAAAGTCACGAAGCTGGAACTCATTTTTATGCTTGCTACGGAGCAGAACATCAAGGAAGTTCTGACAGAGTTAAGAGAGTAAGCTTCCATTAGTTGCCTGTTCTTTTCAAAGTTAAAATCATATCATTAACATGCTTTAGATACGCCACAGAGATCGACGTTGATTTCGTCCGAAAATCTGTACGGGCAATCGGCAAGCTTGCCATAAAGATCGAGCCCGCTGCTCGTCTCTGCATCAAAACTCTCCTGGAGCTCGTCGCTACGAAAGTCTCGTACATCGTGCAGGAAGCTACTGTTGTCATTCGCAATATCTTCCGGAAATACCCGAATCAGTACGAATCTATCATCTCAACGCTGTGTGAGAACCTAGACAGTCTAGACGAGCCAGAAGCGAAAGCAGCTATGATATGGGTTATCGGCCAGTATGCAGATCGCATCGATAACTCAGATGTTTTACTCGACGATTTCCTCTACACTTTCGCGGACGAGCCTCATGAAGTCCAACTCGCCCTCCTTACCGCTACCGTCAAACTCTTCATCCAACGGCCTACCAAGGGCCAAGATCTAGTCCCTAAGGTCCTAAAGTGGGCAACGGAAGAGACAGACAACCCGGACCTCCGCGACCGCGGATACATGTACTGGCGTCTCCTCTCCTCTAAGCCAGAAACCGCGAAACTCATCGTCATGGGCGAGAAGCCCGCCATCACGGCCGAAGAAAGCGAGAAACTGGATCCGGCCACGTTGGAGGAGATGTGTCTTAACGTCGGAACGCTAGCGACGGTCTACCTGAAACCAGTCCAGCAAGTCTTCCGCTCTGCTCGCCCGCGCCGACTAGTCGATTCCCCCGCGCTGCAGAAACACACGCTGCCCACGGTGCGCGCTGCTGTTGCTGCGCGCGAGAAGGCTGCCGCGGAACGACCGACGGTGGATACAGCCTCGGCGATTAATACGAATGGTCACAGCGGCAGCAACGGCAACGGCAATCTCGCCGCGGCGGTCAGTGAGGCGGACTTGTATTTTGCGGGCGTGGGCCACATGCAGATGAGGGAGAGCGCGTTTGGGGGTTCCCCGATTGCGGGTAATGCGGCGAGCATGTATGTGGTTAATCAGAATCAGCCGCAGCAGGTTGTTAATCCGGGGGCTGGAGGTGGCGATTTGCTGTTGCTGTAGTTAAGGGGGATTTTACGAGAGCTAGTAGGCAGGAAGCAAGAATTAGGCGTTGCGGCGTGTTGGGGGGAATGTGTCTATGAGCGCTTCTGGGGATGCGGTTTTCCACTGCGATGGCTCGCGTGGGAGTGAGGGCCTCGCAAGAGAGGTACAGCTTTCTCATATATTATTACAGCATTAAGTTCGAGGAGCCAAGATTTTTTTGGGTATCACGCAGCTCAAGCTTTGAATAACCTCTCGATTCTCCCGAGCGTCCCTTGTTACGATGAGCTCAATGTATCAGAGAATTTCGCGGTTTAAAAGAGCGAAAGTTGGTCTTCAACACAATATAATGCCCTCCACATCATTACAATATTTAGCTGCCACAGTTTCGCCTCGCATGATACCACGAACGTAAGCCTCTCCAAGTATCTTGTAATGTGAGTCTAGCGAAATAGACCAGAGAATGAATGGAGTTTTAGCTCCTAAAATAACGAAGCAAACATCTTCCTTTGCGGTCGGCTGGGGACCGAGGCCAATCAAACCCGATTGGGTACGAAAGAAAGTCCTTGACTGAGTATATGTGCGAACATCGGCTTCAAATTGGTGCGGGTCGGCGCCATGGGCTGCTTGAAGGAGGGGGGTAAGGTAGCTAGTTGGCAGCCTTGGCCCTGATATTGTTGATTTTCTCAGTCGATACGTACAGAAGTTTCCGAAGTGCCTCTCGGGCTCATTTTCTGCAGGCTCGGTGTCCAGCAGACCCGCAGTCATTGTGATGCTAAAAGTCATCAGGCTATCCTCCTCAGGATCTGTCCTGGACACTTCACGGTGAGACAGCTGGGACCAGATGTCCCCAATAGGGTTCGAAAGGATGGTAGATCCCTAAGCAAAGTCATATTTAAGCAAAGCGAAACATGTCCAGACAGGCATCGTGATCCCATAAGTCCATTCGATTCGATCAACAAATAAAGCACCAAGTCGCAGACCACTTAGGCCGTTGAGTTCGTTACTCTTTATGAAAGTAGGTGATGTAGGGTATGACCCTCTGGAAGCGTTGTAATATTTGCTTTGATGGTCAGTCCCGAGCGATACATGAGAACCCCCTGGTAAGTCCCACCGCGGCACCCATGAAGGAATGACCTCTTCGATTGAATTTTCGAAATGAATTATGTATGATAATAGATCAAGGTTATGTGTTGCTTCGAAAACCTCGACGACAAATCCTGTATAAATCTCTCCAAGGCTTTTTGCGTAGTCAGGCTGAATCAATGGCTTCGTACCAAGAGATATTATTGACCCATAACCCACGCCAGCCGCGGCTTCGCGCCCTAGAAGAAATCGCAATGCTGCTGGATGGCCTAGAAAAGTAAATACATGGCCCCTTGGGCCCGTCGCTTCTAGACGCCTAGCGAAAGCAAGAACCTCGATGAAGGAAAGTTTTGTTGATTTTTCCGCGACAGTCTTATATTCAGGGCGGGTTGCAAGCCAGTATTCGTACCATACAGTCTGTTGCGTAAGGTGAATGAAAAAGTGGTTGTATAATGCTTGACCAGAACCCATGACCCACAGATAAAAGTCTAAAAGCTCAGCTGCTTCGATCTCGGCATCACCACAAAAGACCAAAGCTTCAGCCGCTAGTCCAATCTCTTGCATCACCCAGACTCGGCGGAACCATGGACTACTCAGGAGGATAGAAACTGCTTCCCACCTATCTACTTCCAATTCAGTGAGTCCGGCGATATCGTCAGAGGTCACAGGAGGAACTTCCTTTGCGTCTCCACATACTTCTTCTTTTGCTTTAAATATCATATTACTTTCGCAGATCCAGGCGAATGCTTCTTCAACGTTGATTAGCCTGTCATTCTCAGCAATATTTTGACCTAGCCAAACAAGGACGCGATCCGCCTTCCAGTATATCATTCCCATCAATTGAACCTGCTTTCCACGCTCTTCGATGTTTTGCTGATCAATGCAGATTGCATCTGCCCAGAGCACTCTACACTCATTCTTGTAACGGAATCTTCGTATAGCGTCTCTTAAATTGGCCGTAATAGACAGCCGCCTTTGGCCGCATATTATCTCTACGGTGTTGGTCGGATCACCCCATACATAGGATAAGGCCTCATACGAAGGAGCATCCTCTAGTGATACTGAAAGAAGCCGGCATGAAACAGGCCTCTCGTCTTCTCCGGGGAATAGCCAAAGAAGCCTGATGCAGTCTTCGCGAGGTAAAGGCTGGTATTAGTAGAACAAATGCTTAGAGCACTCCGTGCACAACGGCGACAGGGCCTTCTCTGGTCCGGTTAGATCCTGTGGAAAATCTTTGTGAGCTAAGCAAGGGCCTATATTGTGGTTAGAGTATTCCAAAGACATGCTAGGAAAGAAATAAGCTAGAGACGATAATAGCAGAGCGTATTTTCTTTAGAGACCTCGTGGGAGGCTGCTACACCTAAGAAGTTCCATCTCCTCATTTTGCCGCCTGAGCCGTGTCCTAGAGTCGTTTGGAGCCCTCCTGTACCGCCAGTCAAACCCGTGGAGCTCAAAGTTTTTCTTACATTGGAGTGCGTAGGCGGCTACTACGGATATGGCCAGAGTATTCAAATGAGTCCAAGAGCATTTGCAGAAAGAAAGCCTTGGAAAGCCCATGATTTAATATACGCAGTTGTGACCATAAACGCCGGATTCTAGACCGTCCTACCCACCGCCTTAATTTTGCCATGATATCGTCAGCCCTACAAATCAAGCACAGCCTAGCAGACTTCTCGAGCTTTCTAGCAATTAATCATCTTATCTTTCCTTCCTCTTTCTATACTCGCCTTCCTGTATAAAAGCTCGCTTCTCTATTACTCAAGATGTCTTCTTCAGCATCTACCGAAGTCACAGGCTCAGAAAGCTTTACCAGCATGTCGCAAGGTGATGTTGAAGCAATCGGACGGCATTGCCAGATGGCCTTCTGCCACCGGCTAGACTTTTTGCCTTTCAGGTGTGAGAGTTGTAAAGGGTACGTGTATTGAATTCGGGTTTTTAGGTCTGCAAGCGATGAACTGACTGTAATGTTTAACGTAGAACCTACTGCCTCGATCATCGGACAGAAAGCGCTCATGCCTGTTCTAACGCCGGTGCCTGGGCCCGCGCTCGTCGTGAAGTCGAATACAAGCCTACCCAGAAGCCTTCTTTATTAAATCACGATCAGCAGTGCTCCTCTCCAAGTTGCAAAACTTTGATCAACACTGCCCTGGTTCCTGGGGTACACTGCCCCACTTGCAACCGACAGTACTGCCTCAAACATCGTATGGCTGAAGAACACGACTGCAAAAACTTAATACCACTGGGCGCCCGAGCTACTCTGGCACAAGCGAAGAAGGAAACTGCCTGGCAAGCCTTCACTAAATTTAAGGAATTCAATAAGTCCACAGCAGCCAAATTCTCGTTACCCAAGTCTTCGAGTTTACTAAATAGAGTGAACTCGAAAGACTCATCTGCGGGTTCGAAGAAACAGACTCGCGAAAACCCAGTGGTCGCTCTTACCAAGTTAAAACAAACCGCAAAAGGCGAAGCATCGATCCCGCAGGACAAGAGACTTTATCTCCACGTGGAAGCATCCGCGGATACGACGAAAGCAAAATATCCAACCGGCGATTTCTTCTACAATAAAGAATGGAGTGTAGGCCGTGTACTTGATGCTGCAGCGAAAGCACTCCAGGTCGAAAATGTGAATAATCGGGGCGGTGGCGAAGCGGAGAGGCTACGGGTTTTCCACGTCGAGGCGGGGAGGCTGCTTGAATTCAGTGAGAAATTGGGAACAACTTGCCAGAGCGGGAACACTATCGTATTACTGAGGGGCGTTGGACCGCCAATACCGGATTTAATTGAAGCATAAGCATTGGGGAACGCATGTTAGTAGGCATACATATGTTCAGTATATGCCTAACCAGAATCGCGGATCTTCTTGCACGCTTTGGATTGGGTCTCTTACAGTTAGATCGAAAGCTTGCATCGGGCATTTGAGCGTTTATTATACCAAGTGCTACTTTGGCCCCTTTCCGCATTTTTTGAGTTTTTTGGGGTATCCTCCTGTTCATGACTTATCCCTTAACCCGTTGAAATCCGCCCAATGATTATCAGCCAATTAAAATATCTGGATTAGCGAAAGACACCCAATGAAATCTAGTCGTGAACTTGAGCGACCTTAGCGTAGGACTCCAACGGGTTAAGGGATAAATGGCAGAAACACATCGACGTTCATGTTTAGATTCGCCATACAAAGTACCATACTTTTTCTTCGTTCAACGTACCTCAGATTTCTATCGGTGATGCACGCATGGATATTCTCGATAGGATTCAGTTGCTTTTATGGAGGTATACTTTCTTAAGCATTTCTCTGCTTCATAACTGCTTTGCCTACCCATAAAACACATATTGGCTTGAGGCAACTAATCCAGAGTAGCCAAAGTCGGTTTCGCCCCATTAAATACTGACCACTTATTGGTAATTGGAAGGTTTCGTTTTCTAAGCTGCAATAAATGTAACTATAAGCACAAAAACATTCTATTGAAAAAGAACTCTAGTAGTACAATGCTCACTCCCTTTCAAAATTTTCAGATGCTCCAAGTAACGTAGCTTATGGGCTTTTGACGGTTTTGAACATCAAAACTGACGCCTCAAAATGCTCAATTGCAGGCATTTTCTTAATAAAATGCATCACGCAGCATTATCTATAATATAAATAAAATGAAGCTTTAGTTTTATCGACCCGAGGTACGAGTGGTTTATATATTCGGGTCCTGGAATTCAAACTCCCGCCAAGCCAGCTTCCGATTGGTTAAAAATCCAGCTTCTCATTGGTTAGAAAAAAACTTGCGCGCGGTAAGTTGTGCAAGAATCCACGTGACGAACTTCAATACAGCGAGCTCTACCAGAGCTGTATAAAAGCTCTGCAACAAGCTCTACCAAAGCCCTGCAAAGGCTCTACACGAAGCTCCGTACGAAGCTCTATAAAAGCTCTACCAAAAGCTTTGCAACACCTCTACCACCCAGTGTACTAGCCACGCAGTGAAATAGAGCACGCAGTGCACAGGAGGGTCCAAGGGGGTCTCCCCCTTGAAGCTCTGCTCGAAGCTCTGCTCGAAGCCCTATACGGAGCTCCAAAGCTCTACTAACACGCAGCACTAATATACTAGGAAGTCTCACAATTGTCTCTATGAACGTCTCTACAAACACCTCTGCGACGGCTCTACAATTGCCCGTACAATCATCCGTACAAACAGCTCTACAAACGTCTATATGATTGCCCATACGAACGTCTTTACAATTGCTTATACAATTAATCAGCCAACCGATCGATCAATCAGCCAAACGCCCGTACGATCGTCTCTACGTACGGCTCTACAATCGATCAATCAAATGCCTATACAATCAATTAGATGCCCGTACGAACGTCTCTACGAACGTCCATACAATCGATCAATCGATCAATCGCCCATACGAACGCCCGTACGAACGCCCATACGATCGATCAATCAAACGTCCATACAATCAATCAGACGCCCGTATAAACGTCTCTACGAGCGTCTACAAACGTCTCTACAAACGTCTCTACGAACGTCTACAATTGCCCATACAATCGTCTGTACGAATGTCTATACGATTGTCTCTACAAACGTCTGTACGAACCCCTGCACGGACGCCTGCACGAACACCTGCACAAACCCCTGCACAAACGCCTATACAAAGCTCTACAAAACCTCTGCACGAACCTCCGTACGAAGCTCTGCAAAAGCTCTACCAAAGCCTCTACCAAAAGCTCTACCAAAGCCTCTGCAAGAGCTCTGCCCACGCAGTAAATAGAGCACGTAGTGTGCAGGGGGGGGTCCAAGGGGGTCTCCCCCTTGAGCTCAAAGTTCTACTCAGAGCTCCACTTGAAGCTTGATATAGAGCTCTAAAGCTCTACTAACACGCAGTACTAATATACTAGGAAGGTTCTACAATTGGCCGTACGAACGCCCATACGATTAATCGCCGTACGATCGTCTCTACGAACGGCTCTACGAACGGTTCTATAAACGTCTGCACGATCGCCCGTACAAACGCCCGTACAATCGATCAATTAAATGTCCATATAATCAATCAATCAAACGTCTATACAATTACCTATACGATCGTCTCTATAGCGTCTCTACAATTCATCGCCTGTAAGAATAGCTGCATGCCTACATGTAGCTCTATAGAAGCTCTATACGAAACTTTACACAAAGCTCTACACGAAGCTCTACAAAAGCTCTACCAAACGCTCTACCAAATCCTCTGCAAGAGCTCTGCCCACGCAGTAAATGGAGCACGCAGTGCGCAGGGGGGGTCCAAGGGGTCTCCCCCTTGAGCTTGAAGCTCTACTCAAAGCTCTAAAGCTCTAGTAACATGCAGCACTGATATACTAGGAAGGCTCTATAATTATCTACACGAACGGCTCTACAAACGGCTCTACGAACGTTTGCACGATCGCCCGTACGATCGCCCATACGATCAATCAATCAATCAATCAATCAATCAATTAAACACCCATACAATCGATCAATCAAACGTCTATACAATTGCCTATACAATCGTCTCTACAAACGTCTGCACGTCTGCATGCCTGCACGTGGCTTTGCACAAGGCTCTACGCAAAGCTCTGCACGAAGCTCTGCACGAGGCTCTACCAAAGCTCTACACAAGCTACCCAGCAGTAACTAAGGCGCCTTAGCCTTACTACTTCTAAATTAAGTAAAAGCTCTATATAGGGGGGGTCCAGGGGGTCACCCCATGGAAAACCTCATATCTATATATATATATTAATTAAACTCTATATAATTGTCGGTATACTCGCTTTATCAACGTGCACGAATATCACTTATAGTGGTACGTATGCGGTGTTGAAGTTGGTAGTTGATTGTTGTCTCGAAGTAAGGGGTTGCTCCAAGGTCAGATTAGCTAGTCTCGCTTCATGGTCTCGTGACCACGTCACATGACTAACATTCCGACAATAATAAGGCTCTGAATCAAAGCTTTGGGTTAATTAAGGCTCGTTAGTTATAAACTCGGGTCAAATTTTTCGTTGGGGGGTACCCGACGATCCCATGTTAGTGTCTGTATTGGAAGCTCTTCTCAATTAACTACACGACGTTGCCCATATCCACGCCAACGTTCTCATCTGACACCTCACTGTCGCTCGAATTGCTCTGCTCATCGTCCTCTACCTCTACCTGCGTATTAACCTCTTCACCTACCTTTTATGCAGCTGCTTTTAAAGCCTTTGAGTGAGCCGTTGCTGCCCCAAATGTAATAGTAGATGCCTCTGCCGTCAATTGCGCAGCAATCGCAAGTGCTTTGGCTGACGCAGTTTGATCCTGCCTAAGCTTAAATAGGCAAGCGGTAAGACCATCCATAAGCTACATTATGCAAATTTGTCAGACGCTGAGCAGGCTGATGAAAATGACATATATGATACTCTATGAGGAAGAATCTAAGGGGCTCGATGGCCCTGAGAAGGTATCTACAAGATGGCCCGCGCGCTGTCACGTGACACGTCGCCGAGCTCAAAGAGACTGCCCCAAGTAGCCCCCCCTACCAACAAAATTCATTCGCTATCAAGTGGCGTTCTGGTTTGGTGTCGCCTGAGCGGGATTGGGGCTTCTCTTGCTCGTGTTATTCGTCAAGATAGACAGAGTAAAGAGTGACCTCGCGGTTGAAGATAATGCTGAATTGGATTTGAGCTAATGACAAGGGATTCAGCACGGTGAAAAAGGCTGTATTTGGAGGTCATTAAAATCCGCTTTCGGATTATCAGTGCAGGGTTACACGTTAGGCAGTGAACCATCCTAAAGGCTCTTGCGTATGTACATGTACATATCAAGGTGGCCGGAGCGGGTCGGCCGCCCTCCCTGCTTGTGGTGGCAATATTTAGTATAAATCACTTTGATTACTGTTAGATATTACTCGTAAGCATAATTATATAACCCGACCTATTCCGCATTTCCACTAGCTTTTCTCTACTGCTATAAGTATAAAAAAGAGATTTCCTGGGGTCTTTGCTAGCTCTATTTCCTAAATATCTTATTTAGGCTACACTAGGACATTTATAAGCGTGTAACACAAAAAATAAAATCTCTTCAAACTCCGATCTCTATGTTCTCTAGCTACCATTTATTTAAATTCGCAGGTGATGATGTTATGTATAAATACTGAGGGCCAAGGACCTCTTCCCACAGCTGGAAGCTTTTTTCCATTAGTGAAATAGCCTTGTTGCGGCCTTGGGCTTTGAACGTAAATGCGAGATTGGCCATGCTGGTTAGTGTGTCTGGATGCTCCTCCCCAAGCACCCTCTTTCTTGTCTCCACTTGCACAAACAGCTCTTCAGCCTCCTTCCACCGCCCTTGATTCCTGTACGTCGACGCCAGGTTGGCCATGCTGGTCATGTGTCCCTGCCAACGGCGAAGGGCACAATTGTGGTATTTTGCCTGGTCGGTTAACACTGCCGCCAGCCAATTGACGACTCTAGATTGAAAGAAAATATAAGCTCGTTTCTTGCTGTAAGCGGCGTTTCAAGGCGGAATCTAGCTTCCTGTACTACTGTCAACCTTGCGCCGTCCTCGAAGGGCGCTAAATGTGAGTTTGTGTCGCAATTGATGCGACCGTAAAGCCTCAGTTGTAGTATTGCAATACGGTGGAGGCACGTTGTGGGATTCTATAAGGCTTCCTTCATCCTTGGCGAATTTTTCTCTGCAATGTCTACGGCTGCGCGGTGCAGAAGGGGTGCGAGATTTGATTTTTGTGACGTCATTCACTTAGAATCAAAGCAAAAATTACAAAGTGAGTGTGAAGGGCTACTTTTCGCAATCAAATAACCAGACACGGCGGAACACGTCTGTTCCACTACCGCGAGCAGGGATCCAGGGCGGGGAAGGGGCGCTGAGAGAGTCGCTGCGCCCTGCGCTTAACACATTTCCGGACGCTGAGTGGACAGCACGTGCCAAGCGGAGGGACACGTTACGCATGTTAGCAACGCCCCTTCCGGCGGTGTGACGTGTTGTGGCTCTACACTTCTTTACTTTCCGATATAAGTACTACTTTTCCCCATACGATCACGCATTCGAAGTGCCCAGCCCATTCCCCATACCATCCACTACAAGACGAAACTATGCCAAAATTTTGCACCTTTATAAGGCGAAAATGCTGTCACTCGTGCCGAGAGACTGCACCCTTTGTCCAAAGGCAAGGGAGCAGTTAATTCCATGGCACGAGTGAGTGGACTCTCATTACTCCTACTTTGGTTTTCTTCCCTTGGGCTCACCCTAGAAAACCAGACGTACGACGCCGGTTCTCAGCTTCCTTTGCTCGACGATCTCTGGGATTTTACTTTTAGCTCTAGGGCCACGCTCGAAGGGCAATGCTACCTGACCACTGGCAACCTTGGTGTCATCAAACAGCGAGTCGATCAAACCTCTAGCCCATATCCTAATAGTGTATCCCGGCCATCGTCTAGGCCTTCAATAAATGCAATCTCCCAGTACCTTGACCCGACCTTCGACCCATGTCATACCCTAGCCTCATACCCAACCCCTGGAGTTGGTGAACGTGTGGACTACCAACAGACCGATGTCAGTGGTGGGGTAGCATACGGCATCAGCTCTTCTGATGCACACCATTCGACCAATGGACCCACTCATGGGTATAATCAACCCAATTCAAGACCCGTAATACCTAATTTGCCTTATGGTTATGAGGGTCTTTCGCGAGAGTATCAGTGCCCGCTCGATGAGGTCGATACAACTGCGGTGATATCACGTGACTCACTAAAGGGCCTCGGTGTAATCAACCACGCTGAGTGAGTACATATAAGGCGAACTGAGGCATGGGATATACTAACCTGCGTCCGAATAGTGGCCCTTTCTTCGCTAGGAGTGCTTCGGATGGACTAAGGTCACATTTAGACTCCAGTTGGAGCGCTAATGTCTTGGGCGACGACATGTTTGTAGACTTCTATGGAATTAAGCCTGTGTATGTTCACATTGGCTTCAACCCCCGATACCGCATTATATTGATCTTTACCAGTCTCACCCGTGTGGAGCATGTAGATGTCTCCACACCAGAGGGGCCGCCAAATTCTAGCCTAGAACCCTCTTCGCCTTCCCTTAATGCCTCCTCATCACAAACTCGTTTCGCTTGTCATCATCCACAATGTGGCGGTCGCACATTCAGCCGACGCAGCGACCGTGATCGCCATGCAAGGATACATGACGTTGTAAGACAATATGTTTGTCCGAGGGCGAATTGCGTAAAGAAGTTCTATCGCAGGGATAAGCTCCAGAGTCATTTGAAGAAAGGACATTAGGTCGAGAGGAACTCATGTGATTTATCACATCAAGGGAGATGTGGTCGGTGCTTAAGTTACTGGTGCTGAGTATAGATAACTATGAGTTGATGAAAAGGCCACCTAGTCTGACAGGATTGCCCGCTGATTTTCGAGACATTCTCATCTGTGACTATCAGAAGCTACAAGGGGGTAACCTGAGCGGGCTGCCGCCCTCCCTGCTAGTGCTTCCTGCTAGAGCCTATATTGCCACATCGCCACATTGAAACGATTGCTTATCCAGTATTAATACTTCGTTGGACCCCCATCTGCGGCAATTACAGCGAGGTAGCGCTCCCTTATATTGCTAGTATACTTCTCAAATTCTTCGGGCTCGAGCTTCTCTCATTCCTCCTCTACGTACCTCCTAACTTCCTCCTTCGTTGTAGGAAACCTCTGTTGTATTCTCCCCTTTAACAGCCTCCAGACATTCTTAATTGGGTTTAAATTAGGGGAACCGGCCGGCCATTCCATTATAAGCATGCCATTCTGTTCCTAGGCTAGGCGGGTTGCTTTTGCTAAGTAAATTAAGGCATTATCCTCTAACGTGCTCCACAAGCGAGTCGCGAATACAAGCGAGTCGCGAACCTCAAAACTCACCAAAAATTGGAAAAATCGTAAGAGTAGGGAGCATAAAGACTGCATATAGGGAACTTTGATTTTCGCGATTTTCGCTAAGTTCTACTATGGCGATACGCAGATGTGATCAAGACGCCTCGCAAAACGACCTAAAATTTTGAAGTTCTCGCCTAGCAAATTTTCCCTATATGCAGTCTTTATGCTCCATACTCTTACCTTAGTATCTCAACAACCACTTAATAATAAATTCTAATAATTTGGATTTAGACTTTTATATATACTCTATAGCTTCTATTAAAGTTGCATAGTAAATAGTTCAGTGGTTTTTAAGATATAGTAATTTGGCCTCGTTTTGGCCCCCAAGTTTTAATATCTTAAAAACTACTAAACTATTTACTATATAACTTTAATAGAAGCTATAGAGTATATATAAAAGTCTAAATCCAAATTATTAGGATTTATTATTAAGTAGTTGTTGAGATACTAAGGTACGATTTTTCCAATTTTTGGTGAGTTTTGAGGTTCGCGACTCAGGGTACGTTGGGTTGCAAATCAGCTCCATATCATATTTGTTCAATCCGTGCGCCTTTTAGTGTCGTCCGTTTTGTAATTAGTGGCGGCTACTACCGCGGCCCATTTGAATCTGTAATTGAGTCGATCGTTCGGTAGCCTCCATATGAGGCTCCAGATTTGGCTTCGCATAATCCGTGATTGACGTCGGTGAGCGATTTGAGTGAGCCCCTCTCTGCCACCAGGCCTCTATCGCGACTCCCTACTTTGGTGTAGTAATGGAGCCTCCTCCTCGACCAACGCCCCCTCTGCGATCAACGCTTGCTACACCTTCGCTCACCTCCCGTAGGAGCCGTAGCAGAGCTACAGCAACGCCCGCAACGCCCATATATCAGTATGCTGAGTACGGACGCCCCCCAGAAACAAGCTCATCGCAATTATGAAGGTCAAGGTAATAACATCAGATAAGGCTTGCAAATGCGACAGCAGTATCGCGGTTGGGGTGTGTGGAGTCGCCATATCACAAGAAGTCGTTACTTTGGCGCGTATATGAGAGCTCAGATTAATATGGAATATGGAACGGAGGCTTGAGGGCAGCATATTGAAACGGTGCCAAGAACCTCATTTCAACTACCGTATATAGTATAGCTTGCAAATTTGACGCGCTTACCGATATGGCGGAGCTCCATATTCAAAAGTCGTCAGATTTACCGAACGACAGCCTCATATTCAGATTTGAGCTCCATAT
>Ga0307507_10002824_pt1 | contig 35237 bp, 16 predicted proteins | sample 7_EM_MG_FD_207223 | JGI IMG/M metagenome (GOLD analysis project Ga0307507, IMG submission 207223) | Populus trichocarpa ectomycorrhiza microbial communities from riparian zone in the Pacific Northwest, United States - 7_EM | ecosystem: Host-associated > Plants > Roots > Unclassified | place...
CCGCCCGTACTATGTATATTACCCCCTAGAGCCTCCTTTCCTCTTCTTCTTCTCCTCAGCTTAGTATTCTTGTATGGTAGCAATCTACAAGCTTCGGTTCAGAAGCATTTGTACGAGCCCGTCACAAATCCAGTGAAAAGCCTAATGGATATCAAGCTTAGTAAAGATTTTAGCTCTACTTATTTAGGCTAGAGTCTTATTAAGTAAGGGTAGGGGGTAGCGGTCCTTGCGGGTTATATTATTAAGTTTACAGTAGTTAATGCAAAAACAAAGTCCTCTATTTAGCTTCTTAGTAAAGAGAATAGGTGAGTTAAAAGGGGCATAACTAGGCTCAATAAAGCCCTTATTCAGGTTATTAATAAGGTACTACTTTATAGCCTATAATTTGGTAGTAGAATGCTAACAAAGGGGGCTATAGCTAAGTGTGTCTTCCTTGTCTAGCTTAATCTCAATCTTATAGTTATATAGTTAGTAAGGCGGGAGTATATTGGACACTACCTTAGAGAACATGTCCTTAAATTTCCAGTGTTAATAGGGTAGTTTCTGTTCTACCAGCTCCTTATCTATAAGCTCGCCTTCCTGTTTACTAAGCTCATTTTCCTTTTCCTTAATCATTTAATCAATTTTATATAAGCTGGTGGTAAAGGCAACAGTATTAGGTTGGACCAAGTTCTAGTAAAATCTTACAGCGCCAATACAGCAGATATTAACTAGTAAGAGGTCTATAGGTTTCTTTACAGACTATTATTAGGTTATATTTTGCGGTTTAAGGTTTATAATCTTTCCTAGCTCCTATTCCATCTTCTACAAGTTATCCCTCCAGTCTATACATTTAGTATAGCGTCTAATACTCCTTACTATTCTTTGTGGCTATATAGGGCCTAAGTTCCCTATAGGGAGCTCCGCTAGCTTTTTACTAACTTTTTTAATCTTTAGTGCGGGTGGCATAATATAGGTAGTTTAGGGGCGGCATAGTATGCGGACCCGTTGCAGATCAAGCTGTATATCTTTCTTAAAGGCCTAGTCTCTACGCATAGCATCAGCCTAGTAAACGGTATCTACCTATAGCCGCACAAGGTTTTCTATTATAATGCTAATTTCTTTTATAAAGGAAGGGGTTAGGGGTAGAGTTTTAGGCTAGATAAGCTGTCTGCTCTATATATTAAGCTATAAGCCTAAATAGGCTAGCCATTTTCTTCCTAAAATTATATCATGGCTTCCTAGGTCCATAATAAGCAAGGGGATATTATACTATCTTCGTTTGTTAACACAAAGGTAAATCCGCAAGATCATCGTAATAGGTAGCCCTATCCGTCCGTTATACCCGCAAATAGAAATTAGTTTAGGCAGTTCTTTAAGGGGTACGTTTAAAAAATCAGCTAGCTTTATAGTATACTGGGTGTCTATTAAGGCAAAGGCATTTACTCTAGAGTCAGCTAAAGCAGAGGTTAAAACTTAATATCTATTATAGAATAAAGTACAAGGGATAGTGCAGCTTCTTCTACTAACTAGCTAACCTAGATTAACATGTAACATATCAATCCCTTTTAACCCTAGAGAGGAGTCTTCCTCTAGGGTTCCTCTTTTTCCAACTCTATACTATCCTCCTAGATTAACAGAACCTCGCCCGCTTTTATATTTATTAGGCAATCCTTTACAATATAGCCCTTCTAGCCGCAAGAGAAGCAAGCTCCCTAATCGCTAAGGGCCTATATATAGGGGTTACTATACATAGGCCGAGCATTCGCTAGACCCATAGTAGGACTAGCTATACAACTAGCTGCTAAATTAGCGGCGGGCTATATAGCCGGTACTGTAGGGGTTGCAGATCTTACTAGGGCGCTACGGCCCATTCTAGTAGTACTTATATTCTAGTTAACAGAGCTTTTAGTCTTATACCGCTTAGCACATGCCTTAATTTAACGGAGGCCCTAGTTAATAGCTAGGCATTAGTCCATAAGTTCCTTAAGCGTCTATACAGTAGTATAAACTGGCAGTATAGCGCGCTATAGGTCTAGGGTAAGCTTGTTAAAGAGGTCTAGCATTAGATCTTCCTAGGGGATTCAAGCCTATCCAGCTAAGTATAGAAAGCGGGTCTAAAAGGCCAAGAAGGTCTCTATCGTTTTTATATTTAGGCTTTTATAATCAAGCTGGGCATTTTATACTTTAAAGGGGTCCTTATAAATGGAAGATAGGTAGTTAATCATCTCTTCTTTGGAGAGGAAGGGGTCTACTAAGTCCTAGGCGTATCGCGGACGTAAGTATGTCTATGCGTCACCGCCAGTGCGGCCGAAGACATATGCCATTTTAGCTTAGGCATTAGGAAAGTGGTCCGCATTAACTTTAAGCTTGTCCTACAGTTGAAGCTTTCAGTTGTTAAATATAGGGTTAGTTCCATTTATAAGTAATAGGGGGTCTGTAACCTTTATGGATCGCGACAATACTAATGCTGTATATTAGGCTAGGGCCTTAAGGACTATAGCAAGCCTCTAGGTGTCCAATAATTTATTACTAGGCATAGGGGTGTCTTTAGTTTCAAGTAGTTCTCAGAGCCGTTTAATTTCAGTATTAGCTGCTGCAAGCTCTTCCTAGGGGGTCAAGACGGCGACTGTTTCACTATTAGAGGTATTTATAGGTCCTACAGCAGCTTTACCAGCTACTGTATTTCTTAGCATAGTAATAGGGGTACTAGGTAATTTCCGGTGTTTGTTTATTTTCTAGGGTTCTGGTCCGTGCATGTCCTATTCTTTAAGTTTCGCGTTCTGTTTATATTCTTTTAGTTCTAGTAATATCCTTAGGGTCCTATTCTATTTCCTTAAGGTCCTATTCTGTTTCCTTATTCTATTTATAGTTTTGTAGATATATTTAAGTTCCTTCTTAGGAAGAGAGAGTGGTAACGAGCTTTGGATAATATTAGCAACTTAGTTAATTAAGGCATAAGCACGGCAAGAGGGTCGCGTAAGCCTATACGATTGGATTGTCTATAAACAAGAATCCAAAGCTAGAGAAAGAAAAAGAGAAGAAGAGCAGCGCCGCTTAATATTTTATGCGATCCTCGCGTTATATAACTACAATCTGCGGCAATCTGTGGCAATTTGCTAGTACTGTAATACTGTCCAAGATTGTCTAAAACTGTCTGCGATTGTCTAAAACTGTCTGCGATTGTCCGCTATAATCCACTGCCATAATCCACCGTTTTCCACTAGCGCTGTAATATATATAGTCCGGGTGACCTCCTAATAGGTTCCTGACAGGAAGCTAAGTGTAAGTGTTTTTTAGAGCTCCTAATAGCTCTAATAGGAGCTATTAAGAACCTGTTAGTACTGTTAGGAGGCATAAACATTTCCTTAATAAATCTTACTATATTTTAGACCTGCTACGGATTATATAAATATAAAGTACTACCTTTTAGACTAACTAATGGACCGGCTATATACCAACGGTATATAAATAACGTACTCTTTAACTACCTTAATGACTTTTATACAGCCTACCTGGATAATATTATAATTTACTTTAAGAATAAACTGGAATATAAGGAGTATATCTATAAAGTCCTATAATGGCTCCGCGAAGCTAGTCTCTAGGCCAATATTAAAAAGTTAGAATTTAGTATTAAGCGCAATAAGTACCTAGGGTTTATTATTAGTATAGACAGAATTAAGGCAGACCTAGAAAAAACGGCTATAATTAATTAATAGGAACCCCCAAGGAGCGAAAAGGGAGTATAGTTATTCCTAGGTTTCTATAACTTCTACTAACGCTTTATTAAAGACTATAATAAGATTACTTGGCCCCTTAACCGCCTTACTAAAAAGAACTAACCTTTCTATTTTAATAATATATATAAAAAGGCCTTTAATAAACTTAAAAAGCGGCTAGTCTCTGCTCCGCTATTAGCCTATTTCCACCTAGAATAGCCCTTAATACTAGAAACAGATACTTTAGATGGTGTAATAGCTGCTATCTATTCCCAGAAACAGCTAAATAGAGAATAGCACCCTATTACTTACTATTTAAAGACTATAGTAGATGCTAAGCTAAACTACTATATCTATAATAAAGAAATACTGGCTATTATCTCTAGCTTCTAGCACTAGTATACATAGCTAAAAGGGACCCCTAAGCCTATTTAGGCAGTCTCTAATTATAAGGCCTTAGAATATTTTATAATAGTAAAGGCCCTTACGGCCCGGTAGGCATGCTAGGCGGATATCCTATCCTAGTTTAACTTCCTAATTATATACTAGCTGGGCGCTATAAATTATACGGATGCCCTTATAAGGCGTGGACAGGACCTAGATAACTAGATAGCTGCGAAAATCTTACTATAGACCTAAATACTACTATAACTAGGGCACCTTAACCCCTAGATATATAGGCAGAACTAAATACAGACCCTTTAGACGCTAAGATATATCTCATTAACCCTACGGAACTTAACCTTATTAATAAACTACTGTAGGTAAACCGTACGGCCTATTCTCTATAAGAGTACCGTAAAAAGGCAAAGGGCATTACCAGCCTATAGTCCCTTAAATAAATTACTTAAGTATTAGGAACGGCTGGTAGTAGTAGAGGAACAAAACTTACGGACTTAGCTTATTGCCAAAGCATATGCCCAGGTCTCTATAGCCCACCCTAGAAAAAATAAGACCCATAAGATTATTGGCAACCGCTACTACTAGCCCGGAATAGTTATAGATATTAACCATTATATACGGAACTATAATAGCTATTGTAGATCTAGAATCCTATAAGATAAGACTCCAGGACTATTAAAACTACTCCTATTACTAGAGCGCCCCTAGCAGTATATCTTTATAGATTTCTATAAGCTACCTATAGACCGTAGCAGATATAATATAGCTATAGTTATAGTTAACCGCTTTAGCAAGCGCCCGTTCTTAATCCCTTATTATAAAAATATTAATGCTAAAGAGGCGGCCCAACTATATATCTACTATGTTTACTAAATTTATGGACTACTAGATACTATTATATCCAATTATAGGCTGTAATTTATATTAGCTTTCTAGAATAAGTTTACCCAAATCTTAGGTATTAAGCTAAAGCTTTCTATAGCATACTACCCCCAGACAAACAGTTAGACGAAGATTGTAAATTAATATTTAGACTAAAGACTTCAGCCCTTTATTAACTACTTTTAAGATAACTAGGCTAAACTGCTACCCCTAATAGACTATACTTAGGCAACCTTACCCTATAACTCTACGGGGTTTGCACCTATTTAGCTAGAAATAGGCTACTTACCCTATATAAGCTTTAACTAGGAAAGACCAGAAGGACCCTAGACTATATATTAAAAACTATTTTATAAGGAAGCCTAGCAGTACACTAAGCGCTTAGAAGAAGCCTAGATAGTAGCCTATACAAATCTAGAAAAGGCCTAGAAATTAATATAATAGTAGGTGAATAAGTATAGACAAGAGCCTGACTTTACTGTAAGTGATAAGGTCTGGGTTATAATAAAGAACTAGAAGATAGAATGACCTAGCCATAAGCTAGACTATTAGATGGTAAGACTGTATAAGATTTTTAATAAAGAAGGCAACTTATACAAGGTTAAACTCCCAGACTTAATTAAAGTCTACCCTGTTTTCTTACTAGATAAGCTATGGAAAGCTATAAATAACCTACTACCTAAATAAAAGAATAAGCCTCCACTACCAGTTTAAGCTAATAGCGATAATAAATAGGAAGTTAATAAAATACTAGCCTATAAACTAGTATAAGGAACGCTAAAATACCATATATAATGGAAAGGTTATAATCTAGACCTAACCTAGTACCCTGCCTAGAACTTTATAGGTTACTCCTAGAAGCTTAAAGAATTCTATAACTAATACTCTAACAAGCTAGGACCCCTAAAGTATCTAGATAAGTAGATAGAGTACTAGTATAGCAAAGATAATAAGCTACCTGTTAAGTATATAGATAAGAACACCCCATAAACATAATACGGATATATAAAGCCTAAGGGCAGGCTTTTTTGGAGGAGGGGGTAATGTTATAACGCTAGTAGAAAACGGTGGATTGTGATAGTAAATTGTGGCGGATAATCGCAGATAGTTTCTTACTGTTGCAGACAGTCTTACTGTTTTAGATAGTCGCAGTTACGTAACCAGACGATCGTATAAAACCTTAAGCGGCGCTACCCTTTTTCTCTTTTCCTTTCTCTAGCTTTGGATCCTCGTTTATAGACAATCCAATTGTATAGGCTTGCATGCGTCCTTCTTGCTGTGCTTATACCTTGATTAACTAAGTCGCTAACAGCTTCTTTATTTAAAGCAACTTAGCTTTAAAGTTTAAGTGTATATATAGCAATTATATATGGAAATTAGCAGATTTTGCGACTTTATATTTTTTATTATAGAGCCTTAATCCTATTAATTTTATTAGCTAGCTCTTATTAATAACAATATATTAGCGGAAGGGATGGGGCAAGGTATCTATAAGTAGATAAGGCATAATATAGAATTGGCGTAAGCTAGTACTAAAAGTTAAGGACTTAGCCAATAAAAGAGTAAGCCTTGGCGAAAAGGCAATAAGATAGTTAAGTTAGGGTGTTTTACTCCCTAGCATAAGGCAATAGCGAGCTACTACTTTAGGTATACATTATAGTATAATATAGGATTAAGGATATTTATTATATAAGCGCACGGTGTCCAAGCTATAATATAATATTGTTATCTCTTTAGCTACTTCCATTAAAGTCTTATACAATAGCTCTTTTACTACTATAGTGCCTATTACTTTACTTGGAGATAGTACCTAAAAATCCCCTAAATGCCCTTATTCTATATGCTGCTTAGCTTACTTCTTAACCTAGTAAGCCTTTTACCTTAACTTCTTCCATTTTTACCTCTAATTATATATTTATTAGGAGCACCTAGCCTGTGTATAAGCACTCCATAGCTTAGGCTGTATTGGGTTTTAGCTCTATATCCGCAGCAATATGATTGGTTTTTTCTTAGTTGGAATTAGAAATACTATCTATTATATTTAAACCCTCTACTTCCTTAAACGCCCTATTATACTTAAGGTCGCTTACCTCTAACTTAGACGCGGAGTTTAATGGGCTTTGGCCTGCGTTTATAGCGATATTTAGGTAGTTAGGGCTAATAAAATTCATTAGAACTATATTGCCTTGGCTAGGCCAAGTGTTACATTCCTTTTAGCGTCTTCGATGTAGTAGAACCGTGGCTTTTTAGGGGGTAAATAGCAAAGGTAAAGGCAAAGGGGTAACTTTTAGCTTAATAAGACCGGGGGAGCGACGAAGCGCATTATTAGAGTTATAGTATAAGCTAGACATAGAAGGATATAGAAACGTAAAATATGGTCAGTTAGGAGGTATAGGTAGGAGAGGGGATTCTTAGGAATATTCGCTTATTAAGATTGGCTTATTGTTCGCTTAGGTATAAATGTCCTACTTACGCCTCCTTCGTAAAGTGGATTGTAGCTTTAACCGCGCTACTCCATAGTGTCTAGGAAATGCCACAAAAATAGTTTTTATGGCGTGTGTATAGCTATAATAGAATATATACCACCCTAGCGTATCTGGCTAAAAGCGTATATTAATCTTAGTAATTAAACGGCAGAGTTTATACCTTTTAAAGTAATACACACGGCCACTTTAATATATTTTAGTCTTTTTTAGATATAAATCTACGCATTTTAATTAGCATAATTAATACGTGCTTTTAACTAGATGCGCCAGGGTAGTATACATATATATATACATACTATAGTACCCAGCCAAAGTTTTATACATTATTAGTGCATTACAGAGGTTCCTTATAGAGTAGTTTATACTAATAAGAAAGCCTATTTATATAGAAAATATAAACCTTCTTAATTTTCCTCCTTTTTTATTTACTATAAAATGTATTAAAAATAAGCTATAGGCCACCTAACCCCCCTATAACGCACCAATAATATATAAAACTTCGGCCGGGTACTATAGTACGTTTTTATAGCATGTACTTTAAAAGTCTCTTAAAAAGGATACGTTGCTAATAGTAAGGCCAGTTTGGGTGCCTGTAATAGGGCACCTAATACTTAATCAAATTTGGTTTAGCGGATAATAAAACCTAGTCTAAAGCGAGCAGCTGTAAAAAGCTAGCACTTAGTATACATATAGTATTAATAAGTACCTACGGTATTAATAAGTACCTATAAGTAGGATAGTTAGAAGTAACTTAGAGTGCCTATAGCAATATACCTTTTAGCTAGTTTTTAGTGGCCGTCTCTAAAGTTAGCTAGCTGTTAGCGTTTAGCTTATAGGTTTCACGTATAGGTTTATAAGAAAGTATACTATTTAATTAGTATTTATATCGCCTTGTTTTTATAAATTAGAAAATAGATACTTTAATTTTAATGTAACTCTTAGCTAAGTTATAGTAATTACTAGAGATCTCCGCAAGAGTCTTTACTATAGTTGATTTAGAGCTATCCTAAGGAAGAAACATCCCTTAGGATACCCCACCTAAACCTATATTATACTAGTTTAGTCTTAGCAAATTTAGTGATTATTTTCTTTAGTTACGTATATATTGGTATAAATTATTTACCAATGCCCGTATAAACCTGGTGGCATGTATAAATCTAATGCTATTATCCACTACTAGCCTATAATTAGATTAGCGTAAGCAGCAACGTAGATACCTACTCTAGTATTGCCGCTTATGCTAAATACTTAGATTATAATATGGTGTGTTTTTTCTAAGTACTTAGAATCTAGCGATAATAGATCAGTCCAATATAAACGCCTTATTAAAGTAATTATAGCACTTCCTAGCATGTTACTAGAAGATAAGATACACAGACGTAATAATACTGTTAGTGCGGTTATAGACTACTGCAATGTTGAGGAAGGCAGAGTATATCGGCGGAATTATTACCAAAGATAGTCTAGGACTAATATCGCCCTTAGCAAAGTTAAGATTAAAGAAGATGCTAAGATTTTAGAAGCGGCTAAAGTGCTAAAGAGGGCAAAGTCACCCTTATATAAGGAGAAAAGACTAAAAATATACTTTATCTGCCTTGGGAATAAAAGTATAACGGAACCTTGTAGCAAGAACTACGGTGGGCTCATTAATGGGCTAGGTATATAGGTATAAACGACTAGTTAACAACATAATAACAACTGGTGGAGTAGTTGCCCAACAGATTAACTCTAATTATATTCTAAGATTTACTATAAAGAGAGAACTATCTGGGTAGGAACTGTAGTCCTTTAAATATACAACCGTACGCCTAAGAAATCCCTTCACTTTATAAAGTACGTATACTCTATCTACTCTGTCCTATAAATTACACAGATTATATAGATTACACAGATTACACCACATAACCTTAGCTACTATTCCTTATTATATAGTTCTACTAAATCTATCCTGGACTATGCCTATATTAACTAACTAACTTCCTCTAACTCTTCTCTAAGTAGTTCTAACATTATACTTAAAGCGTCCATAACACCATCTCCCTCCTCTTTATCTTTATCCTTAAAGATTCCTAACATCTCTAAGTCATCTACTAGAGGTATAATGTCCGTTTAATCAATCTGGTTAACATCCTTACTTATTATACCTTCTAAGGTTTCTAAATCCTCAGCCTCTTCTTCTACGGCTTATCATTCTTATACTATTGCCGCAATACTGTTACTTGGTAAGATTATACCGTCTCTATATTCTTATTGTGCGAAAAAGGGGTTAGTTTACATTGCGTTAGCGAGTCCTTTATCTTAGCAACCCTTTTCCTATTTAAAGTATACTAAAGCAAACATTTAATTATCCTGCAATGTTCGCTTTATCTCTAACGCTAAGTGTGCACATCCTATAACTCTTAATAGTCTTTAAGTTCCCTTATTAATTTCCCTTGGGGTTTTATATTTAATCTGCTGCTATAAAGCTTAATAACAAGCTTTTAAGCGCCCTAGGTAAAATTCATTGTCTTTAAGATAAGGATTATGCTTATGCTAAGAGAGCAAGGGAAGAGAAGCGTTAAGCCCTTAAAGCACACGCTTTGGCTTATACCCATCTTCATTGTCTTAAGTAAGTTTATAAGAAGGTCCGTTCTAAGGAGTAGAAACTTATTTAATAGGGTCTTTCTAAGCTAGGTAATAAGAGAGTAGCATCTCTAGAGAAGGAAATAGTTCTAAGTAATATAGCAGTTGCTCCTCCTAAGTCCCCCTTAGGTAGTTTGTTCTTTAGTAATCTTTTTTTAATACTCCCTAACCTGCTTTCTTCTAATACTCCTATACCTTTCCTATAGCATTCTCTAGGTTACTTAGTGGTTCTTAAGTAGTCTCACTGTAGCCTATTTACTTTACTTTATACTATATTTTATTATCTACATCTTTATAACTAATAATCTTTATAACTTGCTATTTATCTTCTTTCTGTCCTCTATACATGTCTACCTTATAGACTAGTAGTTTAACGTTTCTATATGCTAGCTCTAGCATTATAACATATTGTATAGGGTAGATTTTTATCTTAGCTAGTAGGTTTAACTTATACATAACTAATAAAATTCTCTATTTAACTTTAAAAGGTCCTAGTCTAACGTGGTCTAACTTTTTACTTAGTCATTAACTTTTAAAATTTTTATATAGTAGCCATACTTTATCTCCCTCCTTAAGATCTGGTCCCTTAGATCTCTTAGCATTGTAGTACCTTTTCATTCATTCTTGTACTAGTTTCGCTGTTTCTTTAAAGTTTATATAAAGGTTTATTAACGTCTTTATTCTTTCTTTAGCTATACTACTTATTTTCTTTACTTAACGTAGTAATAATAACGTTCTTGGCTTATACCTATAATTCGCCTTAAATAGTAATATCCCTATTCCTTCCTATAGTGTTGCATTATATATAAACTATATAACTGGTAATAACAATACCCAATTATTTTGCGCGTAATTAATATAGTGCCTTAAATACTGTTCTAGTGTCTAATTTAACCTTTCTATCTATCCGTCTATCTGCGTATAATATACTATAAATGTTACTACATAAACTCCTTATTCTAACAGAAACACTTCCTAAAATGCTACTATAAATCTTAGATCTCTATCCAATATAATCTTATCTAGTGCTCCGTGTCTTATAAATACTTCCTTAATATAAATTCTAGCGACATCTTCTACTAATATCTCTTCTATGCATACTATAAAGTATCCCTACTTTGTAAGCTTATCCACTATTACTAAGATCACGTTATAATCTTATCCTATAATAGGATCTTTTAACTTTAGTAACCTAATAATAAAGTCCCACAATATAACCTCCTATAGTCTTTTTAGTATTTTAATAGGTTGTAGCCCTCTATATGGCTTATACCTTATTAGTTTATTTCTTTAGCAATCTAGATATTCTCTTATAACTTATTTTGCTAGTCCCTAGATTTCTTAAATAACATACTCCTTTTAAAGTCTTAACACTAAGCCTATAGCTCTATTGTGTCCTTATATTATTCCCTTATAAAACTCTTTTATAAACTCCTCTGCAATTAACCTTAGAATATAAGTAGCTTCTCTATTCTTATATTGCTTTAAGTTTGGATCCTTAAGCTGTGCTTTCTAGATCTTTTAGGTCTAATTACTCTCTAGTAACTTATAGACTTAACTTTCTCTAGTTACTGCAATTCTTAAATAATTATACCTAATTAACCCGTCTTTATCCTTTTATAATAAAGCTCCTAATAGCTTTTCGTTACTTTATAGTTTAGCCTTTCTACTTAGAGCGTCTGCTTATACATTGTCTATACCCTTAGTATACTAAATCTCTAAATAGTATTCTGTAAGCATTTCTGCCCATCTAACCTATCTTTAGTTAAGTTCCTTTATTGTTAGAAATCCTATAAGGTTCTTATAGTCTGTTTTAACTATAAATAGTTTCTCTATACCTTATAAGAATGCTCTCTATTCCTTTAATACTGTAACTATACCTAATAACTCCTTATTATAGATGTTATAGTTCAGTTCTAGTAATGTCATCTTCTAACTATAGTACGCTACTAGATGCTATGCATCTAAATGCTTCTATAGTAAGTATACTCCTAGTGCAAAGTCTAATGCATCTATCTTAACAACCATTTCTAGCTTTAGTTAATAGATTTTAAGGATTAGTTCCCAAGTAAACAACTCCTTAAGTTCCTTAAACAACTTCTTCTATTCTATTCCCCACACCCATAGTTTCTCCTTCTTTATTAACCATATAAATGGCTTAATACTCTTTAACCACTATGCTATAAACCTCCTATAGTAGTTGCAAAACCCTAAAAACAATCTTAACTATATAACATTCTCTAGTTCCTGCCAATTAACTATAGCTTTAACTTTCTTTAGGTCTATACTAATTTTTTCTAGTTTAATAATAAATCCCATAAAATTAGTCTTTCTTATAAAGAACTCGCATTTCTTAATTGCTACTAGCATCTGTTCTTCTTATAGTCTCTTTAAGACCTATTTAATGTATTCCTTATATTCTTCTTTACTCTTTAAGTAGATAATAATATTATTAAGGTATACCATAATAAACTTATTAAGGTATTCTCCTAACACATTATTAATTCGCTTTTAGAATATTGCTGATGCGTTTATAAGCCTAAATTACATAACTAATAGTTTATATAGTCCTTCCTTTAACCTAAAAGCTGCTTTCTATTTATTGCCTTCCTTAATTCTAATCTAATGGTATGCCTATCTTAGATCTATCTTTATAAAGATCTTTACATTGCCTATCCTGTTTTAGATTTTACTAATTAAGGGTAAAGGATACCTATCCTTTCTAGTAATGCTATTTAACTGTCTGTAGTCTATATATCCTAAGTTTTTTATTTTTCTTTAGGATAAATAGTACTAGATATCCTGCTAATAACTATAATGGTCTAATATATCCCTTTTATAAGTTCTTCTAAATAAACTCCTTAAGCGCTACTAACTCTGTTTTAGTAAGCTTATACATTAAAAAGAACTTTAGACTTATTCCTGGTTCTAATTCTATCTTATAGTCCCATGCTATATACTCTAATAGCTTTTTACTTTTTAGCAACTATAACTTTTTACCATACTTATAGTATCTTTTTGGTATATAACTTAAGCCTTGCTTAGTCTCTTTGTATATTACTTTAACTTAGTACTATACCAACTTAGTCTACTATTACATTTTACGTTATTAAGTATCTCTAATATTAACCTAGCCTATAACCTAATTAATCTTTAGATTATATTCCTATAATTAAGGCATCCCTAATATTACCTTGTCCTATCCTAATAGTAGGATATTAAAAGACATTCTAACTTGTCTCCCTTTAATAGTTAACTAAATAGGTCCTATTTTAAGGTTAATAATACCTCCTCTATAGGCTATCTAATCTCTTAAAATTGTTATAAATAGATATAGGTGTTCCTTCTATCTATATAGTAACCCCATTTTTTCTACTACTTTTAGTAATATATAGTTCCTTATTACTCCACTATCTATTAATGCTTTAAACTGCTAATCTTGCCACTTAACTTATAAATTTAAGTATTATCCTTAAATTCCTTTAAGGGTCTAAGGCTCTAATACTAGTTCCCTCTAGTCCTATATGCCTCCCCTTTTCTTAACTATTAGCTACTAGATCCTATTTATACTTAGTCCCACTTAGGCCAATACTTAGTTTGTTTCTTTTCCTCTATATGCTATAGACAAGTATTCTCTAGGCACTCCCACCACTATTATCCATCTAGGTATTCTTCCATAAGGAATCTTTCTAGTTAAAGTATTAAGTCCCCTTAGCTTTACACTTCTACTGGGTGCTATCCATGTATATACTTAGTATCCCTAAACCGTTTTTCTTCTAGTGCCTAATATATCCTTACTAAGTATTTCCAGTTCTTGTCTTTTGGTGCTCTATATATATTACATATATTATCTATACAAGCTATCTACAATAGTGTATAATACGCTGCATATTTTAGGTTAACTCTTAGCTTATCTTTACTCTTAAGTTTAAACCTATACCTAGTTAACCTAATTACTAGTACTTCTACTGCGGGTACTAAGACTTATTACTTACTTCTCTAGTCCCTAGATCCTTCTTCTAGGTTCCTTAATATTATAATTAATGCTCCTTTAATGTGACTTATATATTTCTCTATAATAGGTTAATCTTAGACTACTTTTTCATCCAGCTATATATAAAAGTCTTCCTATTTATTATTATGTTGTTACCTATACCACTTTCTATATAACTGGTTTAGTATATATAGTTTATCCATAAAAAAGTACCTTATTATTACTGCGTTATAACATCCTTTAGTGTGTCTTTCTTTAAACCTAACTGGAATGTCTAGATCCTTTTTTTATTCTAGTTTATCTAACTACTTTACTTTAGGTGTCCCTATATTAGGCCTATTAGTAACTCTTTATATAGGTGCTCTGTCCCTTATATAACCTACTATAGACCTTTTATCTAGCTTTTGCTCTTGCTATATAATAATTCTCTATCTAAACTTATCCATAGTTTTTTATTTTCTGCATCTTACAGCTAGATCCTTAAAGTCGCCTTGCTTCTTAATCTTAGTATTAACTTTTCAATCTTTAGGCTGAATACTATATTTACTTAGAACTGCTATAGTCCTTATTTATTTATTGAAATCTTAGCCTTCCACTAACGTTCTTATTTACTTTCCAAACTCTTAGTTCTTAAACTTGCGTCCTATACTCATTTATTTATTACTAAACTAAGTTACTGCCCTTTCCCATCAATTTTTATCCATTATAGGTTCTTAAACTGTCCTTATTACATCTTATAAGTCTAAAGCCTTCCTTATCTCTTCCTAAGAATCTTAGACCTATAGCCTTTTACCTTTTACAAGTAGTAAGCTAGCACTAGCAGTTGTCTACTTACTTAATTATCTTTGGACATTACTCCTTCCATCTTATAAAGTAATAGAAATTGTATCTAATGGTGTTATAATACCCATTACTAATCCGCGTTCTATAGTGGTTTTAGTCTCTGCTTCTATTTTAACTTCTCTAAGGTCTATATGCTCCTAGTAAGCTGCCTTTATTACCTTATTATTGGTAAATACTTCGCCTATGTTAAACTTATTGTCTTTAATATCTAATCTATAAGCTGGTTTATTAGTTCCTCTAAACTTAGATAACAATGGCTCCTATAGCCAATAGCTTACGCTATACTTTATATCTTTATAAATTTAGTATATATTATTATAATAAAATGCAAAACTGTTAATTAAACACTCTTTTATTCCTTATAGTGTACTATTATCCCTCTATATATATATATCTTCTATGGGTCTAGTTCCCTTTACTATATAGTTACTCTAACTACCTCTATAGTCTCTAATAAAATAACCTTATTTTCCGCAATTTATACAAGCTCTATCTTTAAACCACTTTTTTTATTATAGAGTCCGCCTAAATATCTTCTACTACTAAGATCCCTAGTTTAGCCTTTACTCCTTAGTCTTTTAATTACTAAATCCTTAACCTTTAGGTTTCTATAGTTTCTTAGTCTATCTCTTGGATTCTTTAGTACCGCTTAGGTCCATTAGCTCTACGCCATTCTATAGTTTTTAACTCTATATCTATTATTATGTACTCTACGCCTTATATAACTATGGAACTCTATTTTACCCTTTTTTTGGCTTGTTCCCTTTAATAGATCCTATTATTAATCTTTATTAACTAATCTATTAAGTTTTATAGACTTTCCGTATCTTCTATTAGGATAATTGCGTCCTAGACTTTAGCCTTAAGTCCCTATTTATACTATGCTATAAGCGCCTTATTATTCCACTTAACCTATATTATAAGTATCTGAAACTATATTGTGTACTTAATTGCTAAAGAATGTTATATTAAGTTTTAAAGCTTCCGTTCTGCTATAGTTAATACTTCCAGATCTCTAAACATCTATATTAGTCTCTCCATAAACCCATTCCAACTAGTAAATATAAATTATATATTTTAGTTAGTAGTTGTTATACTGCTAGCTTATATTTCTATAAAATAAGGTTTAAACCATTTTAATACTCTTTCTATTAAGAATAGTCCTGCATACACTACCTAATTTATAGGTGTTGCTAACTTTACTCCTTCCTATATAACCTTAAAGTGCATTTATATAAGGAATCCCTTAGGTTTTAACCTTTCCCCTAAGAATTGTTTAATTAATGGTAACTTAACTTTTACTACACCAATTCCATTAATACATTCCTTAAGTATCCTATTATTGTCTAATAAGCGATTAACCATTTCCTATAACTAACCTCTTGTAATCAACTATAAGTCTATATCTACCATACTAGTGTCTCCTAATCCTAAGGTAGTTGCTGCCGTTAATAGCATCGCAACTAGTGCTCCCTTAGGTGGCATGTTATTTAACTTCTCTTGCGTTTTAATACTGTAACCTTAGTAGTAAATATATAATAGAACCTTGTAGCAAGAACTACGGTGGGCTTGTTAATGGGCTGGGTATATAGGTATAAACAACTAGTTAACAACGTAATAATAACTAGTAGAGTGGTTGCCTAACAGATTAACTCTAATTATATTCTAAGATTTACTATAAAGAGAGAACTATCTAGGTAGGGACTATGGTCCTTTAAATACACAACCGTACGCCTAAGAAATCCCTTCGCTCTATAAAGTATATATACTCTATCTACTCTATCCCACAGATTATATAGATTATATAGATTACACAGATCACACTATGTAACCTTGGCTACTATTCCTCATTATATAGTTCCACCAGATTTATCCTGGACCGTGCCTATATTAACTAACTAGCTTCTCTAACTATTCTCTAAGTAGTTATAACATTGTACTTAAAGCGTCTATAATAAAAAGGCTTGTAATTAGCAAGCATATATATAAGTTCTATACTCTAGTAACTCTTATAAAGTATTTCTAATAAGCGCATCTCTCTAAACTCCCATAGCAGGATAAGATTAAATGTAACGTTTATAAAGTGACCCTTTAGCATAAATGCGTTCCTTATATATGGAACATTTTCCTATTGGCCACGGAGGTAGCTTTACTGCTAAGGTGTTGGACTTCGAATAAATACGGACACTAAAGGTCGAACTAGGGTCAATTCTCTTATATATATTAGGGCTCTTAAAGCCACCTTAAATAAAATAGATTACTTATTTAATTCTATATCTCTACTTATTAGCTAGCTTATATTATTTATCGTAATATCTGCCTAGCTAAAAGTTATAAGCCTAGTAACCTTCTAAGCACTAGGGAGATCTTAGTGGCTAGACAAATACTACTAAGCCTCTTTAAGCATAGTTCGTTATAAAATATCGCGTTATTTACGCGTAAGCGCGTCTCTTTACGCAACCTTAAAAAAAAAACAAAAGCCACTATAGCACTTATAACTATGGACTCTACTAATCCTCTTTTACTAACCTAAAAATACTGGCCTTTATAGTTTTAATTTATCCGCTAAGAAGTAAGTTTTGCGAAGATCTAGGACTATATTAACCTAGATAAGACGGAGAACAAAATTAAGGAAAACACTAATGTTACGGACGCTTTAAGTACAATGTTATAACTACTTGGAGAAGAGTCGCAGGAAGCTAGTTAGTTAATATAGGCACGGTCCAGAATGGAGCCGGTAGAGCTATGTGACGAGAAATGGTAACCGAGGTCACATAACACGCTCTATAAGGTCTGTGAGGTCTATAAGGTCTGTTATATACCTTATATACCTTACATACCTTATATACAAGAGAGGATTTCTTAGGAGTACGGTTGTGTATTTAAAGGACCTTAGTCCCTACCGTAGATAGTTCTCTCCTTGCAGTGAATCTTAGAATACAATTAGAGTTAATCTATTAGGCAACCACTCTACCAGTTGTTATTACGTTGTTAATTTATTCTTACCTATATACCCAGCCTAATAATAAGACCCACCGTAGTTCCTACTACAAGGTTCTGTTACATATTCACTACTAAGGTTATAGTATTAAATAAGGTTAAATAATATGCTACCTAGAGCACTAGTTACAACGGTGTTGATAGCAGCCATAACCTTAGGAGGAGATACCAGTATGGCAGATATAGATTCTTAAGTAGTTATGCGAGGTCAGTTATAGGAAATGGTTAATCACTTATAAGATAATAATAGGATACTTAAAGAACGCATTAATGGAATTAAAGCAGCGAAAGTTAAGCTACCTTTAATTAAACGGTTTTTAGGAGAGAAGTTAAGGCTTAAGGGATTTCTTATATAGATGCACTTTAAGGTAACGCAAGAAGGAGCAAAGTTAGCAATATTATTAGATTAAGTAGCCTATACAGGATTGTTTCTAATAGGGAGGGTACTTAAGTAGTTTAAACTATACCTTATAGAAATATAAGCCAATGGCATAACAACTACTAACTAGGATGTACGGTATATATTTGCTAGTTAGAATGGGTTCACGGAACAACTAATACAAATATTTAGAAACCTGGAGGCCACAACCACAGCGGAATAAAAGCTTTAGAACTTAGTATAACGCGCTTTAGCAATTAAGTATACAACATAATTTTAAACACTAGCCATATAGGTTAAGTAGAATAATAGGGCGCTTATAGCATAGTATAAATAGGGACTTAAGGCTAAAGTCTAGGACGTAATTATCCTAATAGAAGATGCGGATACTCTAAGAAATCTAATAGACCAGTTAATAAAGATTAATAATAGGATCTATTAAAGGGAACAAGCTAAAAAAGGGTAAGATAGAGTTCTATAGTTATATAAGGCGCAGAGTATACAATAATAGACATAGAGTTAAAAACTATGGAATGGCGCAGAGCTAATGGACCTAAGCGGTACTAAAGAGACCTAAAGGTGGGGAAAGAAACTATGGAAACCTAGAGGTTAAGGATCTAGTAATTAAAGAACCTAGGAGTAGAGGCCAAACTAGGGATCTTAGCAGTAGAAGATATTTAGGCGGACTCTATAACAGGAAAAATGGTTTAAAAATAGGGCTTATATAAATTATAGAAAACAAGGTTATTTTGCCAGAGACTATAGAGGTGGTTAGAGTAACTACGCGGTAAAGGGAACTAGGCTAGCAGACGGTATATATATATAGAGGGATAATGGTGCACTGTAAGGAACAAAAGAGTGTTTAATTAATAGTTTTGCGTATTGTTACAATAACGCATGCTAAATTTATAAGGACGCTAAGTACAGTGCAAGCTATTGGCTATAGGAGCTATTATTATCTAAGTTTAAAGGGACTAATAAGCTAGCTTATAGATTGGACATTAAAGATAATAAGTTTAATATAGACGAAGCATTCACCAATAATAAGGTAATAAGAGCAGCTTACTGGGAGTATATAGGCCTTAGAGAAGTTAAAATAGAAGTAGAAACTAAGACCATTATAGAATAGGGTTTAGTAATAGATGCTATAACACCATTAGATACAATTTCCATCGCTTTATAAGACAATAGGAGTAATATTTAGAAGAAACTAAGCAAGCAGATAACTGCTAGTGCTAGCTTATTACTTAATAAAGGTAAAAGGCCATAGGCTTAAGATTCTTAAGAAGAGATAAGATACACCTAAGGACCCATAACGGACGAAAACTGATGGGAAAGGGCAGCAACTTAGTTTAGTAATAAACGAATGAGTATAGAACGCAAGTTTAAGAACTATAAGTTTAGGGAATGAATAAGAACGTCAGCAATCCTAGGTGAACGCGGTGTTTAACCTAAAGATTAAACAGTTAATACTAGGATTAAAAAGCAAGATAACTACAAAGATCTAGCTGCAAGACGCAGGAAATAAGAAACTATAGATAAATTTAGGACAAGAATCATTATATAGCAAGAGTAAAAGCTAGACAAGAGGTTAGCTATGCCAGGTTATATAAGGGACAGAGCACCCGTATAAAGAGTTACTAATAGGCTAAGTGCAGGGACACCTAGGGTAAAATGGTTAGATAAACTAGAATAAGAAGAGGATCTAGATATTCCAACTAGGTTTAAAAAAAGACATACTAAAGGATGTTATGATGTAGTAATAACAAGATACTTTCTAATAGATAAACTATATATACTAAACCAGTTATATGGAAAGTGGTATAGGCAATAATATAGCGACGAATAGGAAGACTTTTATATATAGCTGGATAAAAAAGTTATCTAAGACCAACCCATTATGGAGAAATGCATAAGTTATATTAAAGGAGCATTAATTATGATATTAAGGAACCTAGAAGAAGAATCTAGGGACTGGAGAAGTAAGTAATAAATCTTAGTACCCACAGCAGAAATACCAGTAGTTAGGTTAATTAGGTATAGGTTTAAACTTAAGGATAAAAACAAACCAAGAGTTAACCTAAAACATGCAGCGTATTATATACTATTGTGGATAGCTTATATGGATAATACGTATAATATATATAGAACACTAAAGGATAAGAACTAAAAGTACCTAGCAAGGATATATTAGGTATTAGAGGAAAAGCGGTTTAGGAATGCTAAGTATATATATAGATGGCACCTAGTAGAAGTATAGGGTCTAGGGGACTTAATACTTTAACTAGGAAGATTCCTTACGGAAGAGTGCCTAGATAGATAATAGTAGTGGGAGTGCCTAGAAAATACTTATCTATAGCATATAGAGGAAAAGAAATAAACTAAGTATTGGCTAAAGTTAGATTAAGTATAGGTAGGATCTAGTAGCTAATAGTTAGGAAAAGGGGAGGCGTATAGGACTAGAGGGAACTAGTGTTAAAGCCTTAGACCCTTAAAGGAATTTAAGGATAATACCTAAATTTACAAGCTAAGTGGCAAGATTAGTAGTTTAAAGTATTGGTAGATAGTGGAGCAACTAGGAACCACATATTACCAAAAGTAGTAGAAAGGATAGGGTTACTATATAGACAGAAGGAACACCTGTATCTACTTATAATAATTTTAGGAGATTAGATAGCCTATAGAGGAGGCATTATTAATCTTAAAATAGGACCTATTTAGTTAACTATTAAAGGAAGACCAGTTAGAATGTCTTTTAATATTCTACTATTAGGATAGGATAAGGCGATACTAGGAATGCCTTGGTTACAGAAGTATAATCTAAAGATTAATTGGGTTATAGGTTAGGTTGATATTAAGGATACTTAATAATGTAAGATGTAATAGCAAAACAAGTTGGTATGGTACTAAGTTGGAGTAATGTATAAAGAGACTAAGCAAGGCTTAAGTTATGTATTAAAGAGATACTATAAGTATAGTAAAAAGTTATAGTTACTAGAAAGTGAAAAGCTGTTAGAGTATACAGTATGGGACTATAAGATAGAATTAAAAGAGGGAATAAGTCTAAAGTTCTTTTTAATCTATAAGCTTACTGAAATAGAGTTAGTAGCGCTTAAGGAGTTTATCTAGGAGAACTTATATAAGGGATATATCTAACCGTTGCAGTTATTGGCAGGATATCCAGTACTATTTATCCTAAAGAAAAACGGAAAACTTAAGATGTGTATAGACTATAGATAGTTGAACAGCATTACTAGGAAGGATAGGTATTTTTTACCCTTAATTAGCGAAATCTAAGATAGGATAGGTAATGTAAAGATCTTTATAAAGATAGATCTAAAATAGGTGTACCACTAGATTAGGATCAAGGAAGGTAATAAATGGAAGGCAGCCTTTAGGTTAAAGGAAGGACTATATAAACCATTAGTTATGCAATTTGGGCTTATAAACGTACTAGTAATGTTTTAGAAGCGAATTAATAGTGTATTAGGAGAACACCTGGATAAGTTTGTTATGGTATACCTTAATAATATTATTGTCTACTTAGGGAGTAAGGAAGAACACGAAGAATATATTAAATGGGTCTTAAAGAGACTATAGGAGGAGCAGATGCTAGTAGCAATTGAGAAATGCGAGTTCTTTATAAGAAAAACCGATTTTATAGGATTTATTATTAAACCTAGAAAAATTAGTATAGACCTAAAGAAAGTTAAAGCTATAGTGAGTTAGTAAGAACTAGAAAATATTATGTAGTTAAGGTTGTTTCTAGGGTTTTATAACTACTATAGGAGGTTTATGGCACAGTGGTTAAAAAGTATTAAGCTATTTACCAGATTAACAAAGAAAGAGGAACTATAGGTTTAGGGTAGAGAATAGAGAAAGCTGTTTTAGGAACTTAAAGAGTTAGTTACCTAAGAACTAATCCTTAAGATCTATTAACCAAAGTTAGAAACGGTTGTTGAAATAGATGCGTTAGATTTTGTACTAGGAGTATATTTACTACAGAAGTATTAGGACGCATAGCATCCAGTAGTATACTATAGTTAAAAAATAACACCACTAGAGTTAAACTATGACATCTACAATAAGGAGTTGTTAGGTATAGTGGCAGTATTTAAGGAATAGAGAGCATTCTTGCAAGGCATAGAAAAACTATTTATAGTTAAAATAGACTATAAGAACCTTACAGAATTCCTAATAATAAAGGAACTTAACTAAAGACAGGTTAAATAGGCGGAAATGCTTATAGAATACTATTTTGAAATTTAGTATACCAAGGGTATAGATAATGCATAAGCAGACGCTCTAAGTAGAAAGGCTAAACTATAAAGTGATAAAAAGCTATTAGGAGCTTTGTTGCGAAGGGATTAAGACGGATTAATTAGGTATAATTATCTAAAGATTATAGTAACTAAGGAAAGTCAGATCTATAAGTTACCAGAGAGTAATTGGATATAGAAAATCTAAGAAGTATAGGTAGAGGATCTGGACTTAGAGTAATATAAAAATAAAAAAGTAATGTATGTGTCTAAGTCTATTACAGAGGAGTTTATTAAGGAGTTTTATAAGGGAATAATATAAGGACACAATGGAGCTATAGGCTTAGTGTTAAGACTTTAAGAGGAATATATCGTTTAAGGAATCTAGGGACTAGTAAGATAAGTTATAAAAGAATATCTAGATTGTTAAAGAAATAAACTAATAAGGCATAAGCCGTATAGAGGGCTATAACCTATTAAAATACCAGGAAGACCGTAGGAGGTTATATTATAGGACTTTGTTATTAAGCTACTAAAGTTAAAAGATCCTATTACAGGACAAGATTATAACGCGATTTTAGTAATAGTGGACAAGTTAACAAAGTGGGGATACTTTATAGCATACACTAAAGAGATATTAGCAGAGGATGTCGCTAGAATCTATATAAAGGAAGTATTTATAAGGCACGGAGTACTAGATAAGATTATATTGGATAGAGATCTAATATTTATAGTAGCATTTTAGGAAGTATTTCTGGCAGAATAAGGGGTTTGCGTAGTAATATCTACCGTGTATTATCCGCAGATGGATAAATAAATAGAAAGACTAAACTAGACACTAGAACAGTATCTAAGGCACTATATTAATTACATATAGAACAATTAGGTATTATTATTACCAGTTATATAGTTTATATATAATATAACACCATAAAAAGGAATGGGGATATTACTATTTAAGGCAAATTACGGATACAAACTGTCACGGAGCGAGCACAAGCGATGGTAATATATAGCAAAGTAGATATTATTAAGCTATGTACATAAACTGCGTAATAAAGTCAAGACGTTGCGTAAGGAGAGAAGGTAAGGAAACGGGGAGAAAGGGTATATATCATTAGTTTCATTACTTGGTCGACATGTACACGGAGCAGGATAGGATTCAAGGAGTGGTCCTGGCAGAACTTAATAGGATTTGTTAAACTTGGTAGAATATAGTAGAATGCGGCAGATTGCCATCAGATTGCCATAGATTGCCGGCAGATTACTGTCTCACGGTTAGTCTCTTCTTGCTGCATCAGTGGAAACAGGTGGACGTATATAAGGTGTCACAGAGGTGTCCCGTAATAGTACCCCCCCTTTAAACTTAAGCTTCTGCGAGATAGGGCTGTGGTAGTTCTAGGTAGAGTTTGTAAAAGTCTTCTGCGGCTTGTATAAGTCCTACAGAGTCAACGGGTTCCTATAAGGGCTTAGTAAAGCCTCTCCATTTTATAAGGTATATATATTTGCGTTTCCGTTTATTATACTTAATGTCGTTAACTCTTTTAACAAGGTACTTATCCTCACCATCCACTTTAACTAGTGGGGGAGGGTCTTAGATCTGTCCAGGTAGGGCGTTTAATATAGGGGCGGCAGGGCAGAGGACTGACGTATAGAATATGGGGTGGATTTTAACCATATTAGGGAGCTTCAGTTAGTAGGTATAAGAAGAGACAACTTTTCCAACCTTATAAGGGCCGGCGTTCTTCCAGTTAAGTTTCTTAGTAGGTCGTTTTATATTCAGATTTCTTATGTCTAGCCAGACGAAGTCACTAATTTAGTAAGCCAGTACTGGGGTTTAGTTCTTATTTGCTACGGCTTTATAGATAGACTGGGCCCATATTATTTTATTGGTAAGGAACTCTTATAGTTCTTCCATCTTCTTTACAAATTCATTTGCTTCTATAACTTGTAAGGCCTAATAAGCTAGGCAAGGAATATTACTAAAGGGTTTAAAACCCATTCGTAGGTGCTGGCCGTAATTAGCCAGAAACAGGGAGACCTTTGTGGTTTCTAAGACGGAGTTATTTGCAGTAAATTTGGCAAATACAAGCTAGTCCATTTAGTCGTCCTGCAAATACGACGTGTATATCCGAATATACTATTCCATTATAGCATTTGCACGTTCCGTTTAACCATCCGTTTCTGGGTAATATGCTATAGACAACAGTGCTTTAATACAGAGTTGGGTAGTTAGTTCTTCCTAGAATACTAAGACGAACTGGCGGCCTTTATTAGAGACGATTGTTTTGGGGAGTCCATAGAGTTTCTATACGTAATCCAGGAACAGTTAGGCAATGGTAGGTGTTAATATATTAGGGTAGGCGATCAAGTATCTTATCTTAGATAGTCGATCTATAACTACTATAATATTTATGCATTCTTTACTTATAGGGAGATCAATAATAAAGTTAATTAAGATATCCTTCCATCTTCGGTCCGGAACAGGCAGTGGCTTTAGAAAGCCGTTATACGTCTTATACAAAGCTTTAGCTCGTCAGCAGGTATGGTAGCTAGAGATGTACCTTTGTATCATATTATGTATGTTTGGCTAGTAGTATTCTCATTAGAGCAGTTCCAGGGTTTTTCCTTAGCCTAAGTAGCCGGCTACTGGTAGGTCGTGTACGTGTTTAAGGAGCTTAAGCTTAAGTTTATTGTAATTAGGGACAACTAGGCGGTTCTAGTAGTATAAGTAGTTTCCACGGACTTTATATTCGCTTAGAGAAACCTTTTTAGAGCGTCTAACGCCGTCTTAAATTAGCTTAAGCGTCTCTTAGATAAATTCATTATTTAGATATTCGTCGACTATAATCTGTTTAATAGTTCGATCGGTTATTTTAAGGGCGTATACTATAAGATCTTTAACAGGGGGATTAAATAGCTTAGGGCGGAGCAAAGTCTGATTATAGTAAGAGCGCGCTTCTTCTTAAGCTGGTGCGTCCTGTAAACGTCAGGTTAGGGTATTAGGCTTCTGGCCTTAGACGCCTAGGCGGTATATAATTGAGAATTGGAATCGGGACAGATATTCTAACTAGCGGGCTTGACAGTAGCTTAGCTGTTTTATAGTTGTGAAGTACTGCAGGTTCTTATAGTTGCTAAGAACTTTAATTAGGAATCCAGTTCCTTCTAGTTCTAGTTGCCATTGCTTAAAGCATCTAATAATTGCCAGTAATTCCTTGTTGTAGATCTCGTAATTATATTTGGCTAGGCTTAGTCGTTTCAAGAAGTATGCTATAGGGTGCAATACTCCTTCCTTATTATATTAAGATAGAATGCCTCTAGTAACGTAATCAGATAAGTTAGCTTCTATAACGCTTATTTAGTCTGGGTTGAAGTGTTAAAGCATAGGTGCAGTGGTAAATATAACCTTTAAATAAGTAAAGGCCTTCTTACATTCCTTATTAAAGATAAAGGCTTTGTCCTTTTGGGTTAAGGCCATAAGGGGTGAAACTAAGGCGGAGAAGTTATTAATAAACTATTGGTAGAAGTTAGCAAAGCCTATAAAGGCCCTTACGTCCTTAACGTTCTTAGGTTCTTGCCAGTTTATAATTACTTTAACCTTCTTAGGGTCCATTTGTACGCCGTCTATAGAAATAACAAGTCCAAGGTATAAAACTTCCGTTTTATAGAACTCGCATTTGTCTATATCTAATTGTAGACTAGCTCCGCGCAAGGCTTGTAGGATTAGTTTAACATATTTTCAGTATTTAGCCAGATTATTACTGTATATTAAGATGTCATCAATATAAGCAGTATAAAAGACGTCCAGGTATGGGCGCAGGGTATTATTTATAAAGTGTTAGAATGAACTTAGGGCATTTATAAGGCCAAATGGCATTATTAAGTATTTAAATAATCCGTATTGAGTACGAAATGCAGTAAGCCATTTATCTCCTTTTGCGATATGGAGGTGGTTAAATACGTGGATAATATTAAGCTTCGTATAGAAGCGAGCCTTACTTAATTAGTTTAGTGTCTCTTAGATTAATAGGATTAGGTATTAGTTTTTAACAGTAACAGCGTTAAGGGCTTAGTAGTCTATATAGAAGCGTAGACCGCTACTAGGTTTCTTAATAAAGATTACTAGTGCGGCTATAGGTGATAAACTTGCTTTAATAAAACCCTTATCTAGATGTTCGTCTAAGTACTTCTATAGTACTTAGAGTTCATTTTGGGATATCCTATATAAGGGTCCGAATCCAGGATGTTTTCCTTCTTTAACTACAATCTTATAATCATATAGACGGCGTTCCGGTAGCTTGTTGGCTTCCTTTTATAAAAATATATCTAAATAATCATGGTACTCTACTGGTACCTTTATGGCGGGGTTAGTGTGCTTCTTTAGTGCTAAGGCCTTCTTAATATTGGCTATTATAATAGCGAAGATTATATGTTCTGGTTTCCTAGTAAGTTGTACTAGCGGAGTAGCTCTAATTATATAAATGTCTAAGGTGTCAAGCGAGCTTAAATTATCCTTAGTTTCTTATATAGTTTCTTATTTAGGTTTAGGTTTAGTGTCGGTTATAGAGTTAGTATTAGATTTAGGTTCGGGTTCTTTAAGTATCCTTTTTATAGTAGAATACCAGTTCTTCTAGTACTTTTATATATTAAGCTTAAGCTTCTGCTTGGTTCTGGGTGCAGCAGTTAGAGTCAGTTTATATAGTTATATATTATTTTCGGGTTCTTAGTGGTCGTTAGTGGAAGTCTTATATTAGTGGAATTTGGTGGAATTCTCTGGTAGGTGGAATTGGGTGGACTTTTTAGGTATAGGGTAGATATCAGTGGAAATTTTAGACTAGTAGATCTTAATGGATTTTCCAGATTTTGGTTTAGGGTCTAAGCAGCGAGTTATAAGGCACTTCTGCTTGCAGCAAAAGGCGGTAAATAGAAGCTTAAGGTTGTCCTAATTAATAGTTACCTTATATAGCTTTATCTAGGGTTGTCTGAGGATTACTAGGTAACCTAGGGTAGTTATAAAGAGCTTAATTAATTCTTTGTGGTTCAGGTATTAGAGTCTTAGGGCCGCTATATAAGTAATACAGCCCGAGATAGTGCGTTTGCCATTAAATCCAAATACGTTAATATGCCGGTTAAGGGGTATTAGGGTAAACCTATTGTCTTACACAAAAATCTTATTAATAAATCCTATACCGCTAGCTCCTATATTAATTAGGACTTGAGTATTAGCCTATTAACCTTTCTGCCAAAGACGGTAGTTAATGGTTATACTACAATCCTAAGAGTTAGGTTTTGCAATATCTAATGCATTTAACGAGATCCTGTAATATAGCTGTCCCGGAGAGCGACTTAACTCCAGGACGTGCCTTTTGGTGGCGAGCGGGAAGGGGTTCCTATAGAACATTAGTTGTAACTTTGTCCTTATAAGTGGTGCTTACTAGATGTGGGGCTGGAGCCAGGTGAAGATTGGGGACAGTAACTAGAGGATTAATATAGTAAACGGTTGTTAGTATTGGCCGTTCATAAGTTGTGTTAGGGTATGGGGACGGAGTAGTATCTTAAGATATATTCCTTGCTTCCGCATTTAAAGCAAAGGCCTAGCTTAATGCGTTATTCTTATTTAGGGGACCCTAGTGGAGCGTATCCTAGGGTCCCTGTGTCAATATCTATAGCGTTAGGGTGCTTAGGCTGAGACAATAACTTAGTAGACATTCGCGGGGCTGTTATATTATATTGAGGAGTAGACTTCGGTATTAGGCGTAGTATATTATTATACCGTTTATTAATAACGTTTGCGCAGGCGTTAAGAGCTCCTGGTAGGTCTACACCTATTAGGGAGGTTTTTAGTTTAGGGCTTAGGGACTTAACGAGGTTATTAACTAGTGCGGAGTTATTCCAGCCTATTTCCTTTACGTAATGGTTGAATTTAGAGAAGTATACTAGGAAACTTTTCATTCCTTAAGTTATGTGGTTTATCTTCCTCTAAGCGGTAGCTTAACGGTTTAGGTTACCATATATAGCTTTAAGTAGTATAACTAGACTTTATACTGAGTTCGGTTAAAGGGGTTTAATAAGGTTAGCTACATCTCCTCTTAGTCAACTTAGGGCGTAGCAGAGTTGGTTGGCTTTAGTTAGGTAGCAGTCAGCATTACTAGTTAGCTTATTTTTAAGCTGGCTTAGAAATAATCGGAGTTCTTATTATTTACTAGTAAATATTGGAGGGTCTAGTAGTCGTTCGGATCGTTATAGTGCAGTAGTCGGTTTAGGATAAATAGTTACTATAGGTTCGGGACTCTCGTCCCGCGTATTCATCTCTAGAGAAGGCGTTCGGTCTTAGGGCCCTAGTATAGGCATCCTAAGGGTGCGAACTTCTTCTTAAAGGTCCTTAATTATTTGCAGGTATCATGCCTCTTATTCGGCTTGTTGTTAAGTTAAAGTGGCTTAGTTCTATACAAGGGCGTCTATAAAGGACTTCTGTATCTCTGCCAATTGTTCTCAGAGTACGGACATAATGCCAGTAGCTGTTACGGGGGCTTTGGGGTCGTTCTGCATTTCGGAGGGTGGTATATAAGGTTGACGCAACATAGTATTACGGAGCGAGTATAAGCGATGGTAATATATAGCAAAGTAGATATTATTAAGCTATATATATAAACTGCGTGATAAAGTCAAGACGTTGCATAAGGAGAGAAGGTAAGAAAACGGGGAGAAAGGGTATATATCATTAGTTTTGTTACTTGGTTGATACGTGCATAGAGCAGGATAGGATTCAAGGAGCGGTCCTGGCAGAACTTGGCAGGATTTATTAGACTTAGCAGAATATGGTAGAATGCGGCAGATTGCCATCAGATTGCCGTAGATTGCCAACAGATTGCTATCTCGCGGTTAGTCTCTTCTTGCTGCGTCAGTAGAAACAGGTGGACGTGTGTAAGGTATCACGGAGGTGTCCCGTAACACAAACCAAGAACATCGTTATCGCCATATTAAGTAAAAAAGATAAGTAGCACAGCTAAATAAAGAATAGAGATGTTAATAAATCTTTATACAAACCTTATAGAAACAGCTAAACTAGTACAAGAATAAATAAAAAGGTATTATAATACTAAGAGATCTAAGGGACTAGATCTTAAGGAGGGAGATAAAGTATGGCTACTATATAAAAATTTTAAGAGTTAATAACTAAGTAAGAAGTTAGACCATGTTAGACTAGGACCTTTTAAAATTATATAAAGAATTTTATTGGTTATGTATAAGTTAAACCTACTAGCTAAAATAAGGATCTACCTAGTACAGCATATCGCGATGCTAGAACCAGCATATGGAGATATTAAGCTACCAGTCTATAAAGCAGACACGTATAGAGGACAAGAGGAAGATAAATAGTAAGTTTTGAAGATCATTAGTTATAAGGATGTAAATAATAAAATATAGTATAAAGTAAGATGGATAGGCTACAGTAAGACTACCTAGGAACTACTAAGCAACCTAGAGAACGCTATGGGAAAGGTATAGAAGTATTAGAAGAAAGCAGGTTAGGCAATATTAATAAGGAAGGATTACTAAAGAATAAGTCACCTAAGGGGGACCTAAGAGGAGCAATTACTAAACTACTTAGAGTTGTTTCCCTTATAGGAGGAGAGCCAGTCCTTTTGTTACCAAGTTCCTGCAAACCTTATTAAACAAGTTTCCACTCCTTAGAACAAACCTTCTTACACACCTTCTTAAGGCAAAGAAGACGGGCAGAAGCTAATAGACGGGCTTTAAGGGCACGCTGTTAAGTAGCTATAGCCTCCTGCTCTACTTCCTATAAATAGCAAAGTTTATCTAGAGCGCTTAAAAGCTCACTATTAAGCTTTGTAGTAGCAGATTAAATACAAAACCCTATAATAAGTTACTTAGGGAACTTAAAGACTGTTAAGAGTTATAGGATGCATATACTTAGCGTTAGAAACAGAACGAACGTCGCAAAGCGATTAAATGTTTAACTTAGTACACTCTAAGTAAGAAGAGGGTTGCTAAGATAAAGAACTCGCTAGCGTAACGCAAACTAACCCCTCTTTTAAACAACAAGAACATAGAGACGGCATAATTTCACCAAGCAACAGTATGGCAGCAATGGTGCGAGCACGTTGTTAGGATAATGAAGAAGAAGAAGCTTTAAGTATAATAAGTAAGGATGTCAACCAAACTGATTAAACGGACATTACACCTCTAGTAGATAACTTGGAGATGTTAGGAATCTTTAAGGACGAAGATAAAGAGGAGGGAGATGGTGTTACGGACGCTTTAAGTACAATGTTATAACTACTTGGAGAAGAGTTGTAGGAAGCTAGTTGGTTAATATAGGCACGGTCCAGAATGGAGCCGGTAGAGCTATGTGACGAGGAATAGTAACCAAGGTCACATAACACGCTCTGTAAGGTCTATGAGGTCTGCAAGGTCTGTTATATACCTTACGTACCTCACGTACCTTATATACAAGAGAGGATTTCTTAGGAGTATGGTTGTGTATTTAAAGGACCTTAGTCCCTACCGTAGATAGTTCTCTCCTTGTAGTAAATCTCAGAATACAATTAGAGTTAATCTGTTGGGCAACCACTCCACCAGTTGTTATTATATTGTTAATTTGTTCTTACCTACATACCCAGCCCAATAACAGGACCCACCGTAGTTCCTGCTACAAGGTTCCGTTACAACTGAGCTAGACATACCCTTAATAGTAGCAGCTTCTATAGTACCAGCAGCAGCACCTATAGCACCTACAGCACTAGCAGCGGCTCTTATAATACCTACAACAGCTTTTATAGCTCCAGTAGTAACTCTAGCGTCTACTAGAACAGCTACACCTAGATTATTAAGTCGGTGGGGATAACAAACTTAGTAATCTATAAAGACATAAAGGATGCTCTTTAAGCTCTATAAACTCTAATAATAAGACTACCTAAAGTAGGAAGAGAAGCTCTATACCTTTATAGCACTCTTATATGCTACTATAGGCACCAATTTCTCTGGGTATCTTAAAAACCTTACTATACTATATTTGGTTCTAAGACAGCTAAAAAAGGTAGCAAAGACATCTTAAGCTACGCTATAGCAAATGGTACTAGACAATCTTAAAAAATGGAAACAAGGGCCTAAACGCTAGACTCTGGAATTATGGCTTTAGCTTTATATTACCATTATATAGAACGGCGAAGAGCTAAAGGAAGGGTTAATAGAGGTAATAAAAGGCAGCATTATATAAGCCTTTATCTAGGACTATAAGAAGATCTATCCAGCTCTATATTATACCTTTATTTAAAAGGTAGCTAAAAGGTTAGAAAAGCTTAAAATGGCAACGATAATTAAGAAATTTAACCTCCTCTATAAGTATCTAAATACGGGATATAATGCCTATGCTATACTCTTAAGGCAGCCATCTGCAGATTCTATAATATCTACTACCCTAGTACCTTCTTAATCACCTAAGGAAAAGTGCTTTGCTTATAGTTTACCCTATAAGTTAAAAAAACTGCAAGTAACTATTTTAATCTCTTTAAGGTCTAAACTTTATACCAAATAATAAGTGTTTAAGGAAGTGTTAAAAATGGCTTAAGGTCCCAATAAATAAGCAGTATTATAATAAAAGGGTTAAGCAGATTAAGAAGGAAGGCCCTAGGTTAAGGAAGTCTCCTTTAGCTTTGTCTACTGCTAAAAAGATTAAGGATCTGGACTAACCTTGAGCTATAGCGACGGCTGTAATAACATCCTTATTATTATTAATATTATTATAGGATTATCTGGATCTGTCTTTAATTAATGCCCAGGGGTATAATACTATGGCAGATACTCACTTCTGCAATAATATTAGGTATTTCCATAACCTTAAGCTATACATATCCACAGTAATAGCTGGAGATTCTAGGGCAGAAGTTTATAGATACAGTAATATTAACTTGGCAATTAAGGTAGGTAAGTAACGCCTAACTCGGTATCTAATATTAAGGAATATAGTATACACTTTATATTTTTATACTAATCTAATATCCGCAGCAGAGTTCTATAGGGTTGGAATAATTATTAACTAATTTATAAATTATTTACGCTATAAAGATAACGGAAGCCTATTTAGTAACCTTATAGAATACACAGGTCACTACCTTATTAATACTATTACTACCTTACCACCTACTTTTACCGCCTACGCTACCTTTACTAGATTCTTTGAGACCTTAGTATATAATAAAGTATGGTATTAATACTTACTACACTGTAATATGGAGTCAGTGGATTATCTACTAACTGTAGTAGATGGGGTTAAAGTGGTTAAGACGGATAGAGGAAGAACTCCATATGGTATACCACTTTATAAACTATGTGTTCTTAGAAAGATAACCTAGTAGATATTTTATAGAATATTAGCAAAGGGAACCTACCCTTTTAAACGTATACACTTTAATGTTATTATAGAAGAGAATAGGTTTAATGGGGACACGTATATAGCTTACTTTTAGTATAACTATATAAAGTGCTATCGTGCTTTTTCTATTAAGAACTACGAGTAAGAAACACTGCTCCCACTCTTTAAATCAATAATAGTATTTATAAAGAAATTTGATGCTTAAGGTATCTGTATTTAGTATATAAATAAGGAGTAAGGTATAGGCGCTAGGGTAAAGAACCTTATCTAGCTTAATGGAGGTGTTATTAAGCAATTAATACTATATACCCCAGCTTAAAATGGACCTATAAAAAGGTTAGGGAGAGCCATTTCTAAATAAGTAAGGACTGCTATTATTAAAGCAAAGTTACCCGTAGATCTATAGCCCAAGTTTATACTTTTAGCAGTATTCCTACTTAATCAAACTCCTATTAAGTCCATTAACTAGAAAACTCTATTTAAGATATTTTATAAACGGAAGCCACAGCTAGCAGGACTTTGTGTAGCCAGATCTTTAACCTATATGCTTATTAAATATAGTATTTCTAGGAAGGTAAAGTTTAAGCTTATAATGGGACTACCCCAGTTATAGTAGGAATGCCTTAGTAAAATACTCGACAGATAACTATCTGCAACTATCTGCAATTATCCACCACAATCTATTAAATTCCACTATATTCCGCCGACTTAATTAAATTCCACTAAATTCCACTAATATAATAGAATTTGGTCGATGTCACAGCGACTCAGTCAATTAAGGCATAAGCGCCGTAAAGAACGTATGCAAGCCTGTACGATTGGAATGTCTATGGACTTGGATATCAAGATGAGGAGCAGAAGAAGGTCGTGGAAAGGACACGTCTATATATAGAGCCAAGACGTAAGCGAACCCCCCTGACTAGGCCCTATCCAGGTTACGCGCGTCAGTGCCGTAACAGTCGAACCCTGTTAAAACCCACGTATATATATACGCACGCATTGACCACCAAGACCCCTAAGTATTTAATTATATAATTCTCTTATTATTCTTTTCTCTTCTTTATATAACGTCTTATCACAGTGCTATAATGCTAATAGGCTGAATAACTACATTGTAGTATGAAGAGGAGAAGGAGGTAAAAGGGGGTATCGTATATAAATAGTAGTGGCAGCCGCCAAGGCGCTAGTGGTGGGCCAGCCAATAGTAGGAAACAGTACGAGACAGTATAAGACAGTATAAGACAGTACGAGATAGTACGCGTCAGGACAGTGCCGTGACAGTACTCCCCTCCCCACATCGGCAAAATATGGTACCCTACCAATGGCCTCAATGGTTGGTGGTTGACGCAATTGGCGCGCAGTTGAGGGCATTTGGCAACTCGACCGACTAGCCTATATCGTGTTTTTTTAACACGCAGCCTACGCGCAGCCTGCGCGCAACCTGCGCGCAACCTGCCAGTAATCTGCGCATTTGGCAACCACAATTATATTTAGAGCTATTTACCTCTTTTATACTAATAGCATATTTTAAATAAATAAAAGCTATTTTAAAGCTATTTATAGGGCTAGCAAAATAAATAATATTATTTTAGATAATTTAATATAATATAGCAATGGTTCTCTTCTACCTATCTACCTATTGACTTACTTACCTGCCTATCTACCTACCTGCCTACATCGCCTACCTGTCTGCATTGCCTACCTGTCTGCATTGCCTACCTGTCTACATTGCCTACCTGTCTACATCGCCTACCTGTTTGCATCTGCCTACCTGTCTATATCTGCCTACCCGTTAGCATCTGCCTACCCGTCAGCATCTGCCTACCTGTCTGCATCTACCTACCCGTCAGCATCTCCCTGTTTGTGCCTACCTGTCTGTGCTACCTTGATTCGATCAATCGATCGAATCATTTATAGTGTTCGCTGGCTAGTCGTTGTCTGGCTCTAGCGACGGTCGTCTGGTTCTGGCGACGGTCGTCTGGCTCTGGCGACGGTCGTCTGACTCTGGCGATGGTTGTCTGGCTCTGGCGACAGTCGTCTGGCTCTGGCGACGGTCGTCTGGTTCTGGTAACGGTCGTCTGGTTCTGGCGATGCTCGTCTGGTTCCGGTAATAGTCGTCTGGTTCTAGTAACGGTCGTCTGGTTCTAGTAACGGTCGTCTGGTTCTAGTAACGGTCGTCTGGTTCTAGTAACGGTCGTCTGGTTCTAGTAACGGTCGTCTGGTTCTAGCGGTAGTCATCTAGTTCTAGCAACAGTCCTCTGCTGGCTGCCGTT
>Ga0307507_10002825_pt1 | contig 35237 bp, 14 predicted proteins | sample 7_EM_MG_FD_207223 | JGI IMG/M metagenome (GOLD analysis project Ga0307507, IMG submission 207223) | Populus trichocarpa ectomycorrhiza microbial communities from riparian zone in the Pacific Northwest, United States - 7_EM | ecosystem: Host-associated > Plants > Roots > Unclassified | place...
CTTAAATATTAATCTTATTAGCTATAAGCTAACTATAGAGGTAGAAAAGCTAGCTTAGTAAGATATATTTAATAGAGCTCTATATTTAATTAAACCTAATATAGAAATAGAGCCTCTAAAGCCTTTATTACCAACTATTCTACCTATCTTTTTAAGCCTCTACGGATACGTAGGATTAATTTAGCTATATTTAAATACTATATTAAGTAAATTAGGATTAAATTTTAATTAGGTAATATTAATATTTATATATAGAGAGGCGCTGCTAAAAATCCGCAATAAAATACTATAAAGTCTATACTACTTTCCTAATTAGGATAGCTAGCTGGCGGCTTAATAGTTAGCAAACAGCAAGCGGTCTAATTAACGCAGTCAGTTAGCTATTTTGCTTAAGATCGCAGCTAGGCTAACTATTAGATATACTGGTTAAGAGGAAAGTTACTTTACTTTAAGAAACCCTTATTAAGCGTCTAGAAGGTTAAAGTTAGACATTTCTTAAGTTTTGTTTATTCTTTTAAAATTTTAATATTAATTTTTAATAATAATGCTATTGTTAATGGGTAAGTCTTGGCAAGGAAAATCTAACTAATTAGACAACTTTAACTGGCGGTTAAAGTTCCTTAACATCTTAAGATTTTACGTAATTACTCTTTTTAATTCACCTTTTTTAATTTCCTGTTACTTCATCCTATTTAGTTATACACGCCCGTTACCTTTCTTTCGCATTAGAAAGGCATTATTATTACTCTTCTCTTATACTGCTATCTATACCTAGAATTTCACTATAAAAATGCCTAGTACTATAGAACTCCGCTTAAAAGGAAAGCCGCCACCTCTGCCTTCTACTATCCAGTTAATGGCCCTCGCATATTAAGAAAAGGCGTAGACAATAGAAGTTATCCTTAAAGCCGCCTAATACCACCCAGTTAATTAGCGCGTAAATATCTATTATGGTTTAATATAGGTTATTTTAAACTAGGAGCATAATATGGTTAAGGCTACGAAAAATGTAATAATTAAGATTAAAAAGGATAGAGAGCTAAAAGGAATCTTAGAAAGCAAAGAGTAGGAAAATACCTTTATAGATATTAGGAAGCTTTCTAAGATTACCTATAAGATTAATAAGATCAAGACAGTGCAAGATACAGTTAAGAAAGAATAGGGAAATGAGCTTTTAGAAGGCTCTTATAAGCTCTTCTATATATATTACGCACTAAAAAGTATTTATATTCTTATTAATTAGGCAAAGAAGAGCCAGATCCCTAGGGAGGATACATTAAAGATAGTTAATAATACGATGCTAAATCGCCTAAAACTCTTAAAGGCTAAAATCTTAAGGACTTTATACCCAACACCTTTAAATTTTCTTAATGCTTATAAATTTGGACTAGAAGTTAATAAGAAACTAGTTAAGAAATAAAAGCTTGCCCATTATCTAAGCAAGGGCTATAGGCTTTTAGTGCTAGCCTCAACCATTAAAACCAAGGAAGAGGAATCTGCACTAAAGCCAGTTACTCTAGCACCTCTACTATTACCTTTTAAAGAGGTTAAAGGTTTAAACGTAAAGATACTACGCAGCTTATTTCTATTTAGAGGAAAGGTACCTAAAGCTAAAGGTAATAACTCTAAGTCTAATAAATTTATGTCTTTAAAAGATAACCTTATTGCCAGCTCCCTGCAGAAATATAGGGCTAGGAAAGCTTCCAAGAAATCCCTAAAAAAGAAGCTAAAGATAGGGCCTATAGAACTTCTAGCTTCTAGCAGAGCTAGTAGGAAAAAGGAAAAGGTAGCTATAATTGCTAAAGCTAACGGAGAAGAGATTGTTAAGAAACCACAGCTAAAGTAAAAAATAAAATGCTCGTATTATTCTAAAACGCCAGTTAAGTTAATTAAGGCCCTTAATTCCAAGAAAGAACCAAAAGGCGGTGTCTTTTCTATTCTATAATAGTTTATTACAGCCTAGTAGGGAAACAGAATAGAAGTCCGCGTATTATACCAAATGCATCTTTAGAAAATAGTAGGATTGTTAGGACTAGATATCAGTATTTTCTCTACAAATTTATATTTGCGAATCCACTTAGTCTCCAAGAACTACGATGCTATTAATATTCTCTAGATAGCTAAAAGCTCTTATTTCTAGTTTAAGAAGGATAGCCGCCCTAAGCATACAAACGATACCCTTAGGATTTACGCTTATTCTGCTATACGGCCTAAGGATTATTAAATAGATTATATAGGGTTAAGGAAGATTATACTAGGCTTAAAGGGGGAACTTAAATAGGACTTACTTAGAATCCATTATACCAATTTATTTAAATGGTGGGAAGATATTGAAATCCTAGACATTTTTAAGGAAGAGTTTAATATATATATACATTATTTGCGAAAGACTGCTAGGGAAGAGAAAGATAGTATCCTCCAAACTATATATTATTCTTTATTATAATAGGTGGTTCGGATAGATCTAGAGCACTACAGATATACAGTGGCCTTACGCACTAATAATGCTACTCGTTTTATTGCATATCCAAGCTATACACTTTGGTTTCTTAATAGCCATCTCCCTAAAAAATAGAACTTAGAAATTAATCTTCTCTGGGTATATAAAGGAGGGCTAAATTCTAGAGAAAATTAGCTTCGCTTTTATATTTCCTTAATCAATAAGGGGAGTTAGTCTTACGTAGAACTCCTACCCGGAATGCATTAGTATATACCAGAATAGGTAGACTTACTTTAAGAGCGTAGAGAACTTAATAATAGGGGACGTATTAAGAATATAAAAGCGGCCTAGACTAAAGCTAATACTAAGAAGTTTAACCTTAACTAGATGCCTATTACGTTAAGAACTAAAAAAGTACGGTTTATAAAAGCTACTATTGCACAAGGAGCCTCTTAAGCAATATTAAGCCGCTTAATTATTACTTTAGACTTAATCGCAATCCTACTAAACACTAAGAGGTTAGAAATCCCTGGGCTTAAGAGTTAGTAGGAGGTTATATAGATAAATCTAGATACCCTCCCCCTAGTATTAACTCCTACTGGTAAATAAGTTACTAATATTCCTCCATATAAATTTCTAGCCTATATACAGCTGTAGGCAAAGAGTGCCCTTTTAAATGCCTTGGTTGGGAGAATTTTATAGGATGACTCCTAAGTAAGGGTAGAATAGCGAATAATCCTAGACCCTACCTTAAATAATAAATATAAAGCATTTTAGGAAAGACATAGGGTATATATTGCTAAGGCTGTTTATAACAGCTTTTAAGAACTAGAAGAATTTAAGCGAGAATTATTTAGGATTAAGTCTTACTTTTTAGTAAAAGAATAAGGTTATAAGCGTCCTATGGATAACCTAGAATACCCTAAAGGCTTAATTTCGGAACCACAATATAAAGACGGCCCAGTTAATAGAGCCTCTAGCGCTCCCCTATTAACTAATTATGGTTCTAAAGGTTGCTCTAAAGATAGGGATGGAGCTGCTATACCTTAAAACACTAGAACTGCTACTCTAGACCACGGCCCTAATATCTTTAACGAAGTGATGCCTATAGAAATTAACCGGGAATTAATGGATCCAGGGAAGCTTAAAAAAGGTAGTTACCAAGATATTACTTTTAAACATTTACTAGCATTTGTTAATGCTCTAGAAAGTACCAATAAACTAGTAGTATTATACCACCCAACGCCTTCACCAATTTTGGAAAATGGTGCTACCTTAAAAGAGTAGACAATTAATTCTAGCATTTTACAATCTCCTATATAGAAGAAGATGCAAGCAGAAATGGCTACTATTTAAAAAAGAGTGTCTTTAAGCCTTTAAGCTAATGCTGTTAATATATAAGAGGATATAAGCGCAGAACTTAAAGTAGAAGGTGTTGCGGATAAAGATAATGCGGGAGAAGCAGAGACAATAATTAAGGACGGAGTATAGGCAGCTTTAGAGAGGTTGGAGGAGTATTAGGCGTTAGTGTATTTTTTTTTAGGGGGGGGGGGGTATTTATTACCTACTAAGGAAGATATAAGGAAACATTAGGGAACAACGTTTTAGGTAGGGGAGGTAATATAGTAGTATTAAATACCCCTCGGTTATTTTAGTTTGTTTTCTTATTACATATATAAAGCTTAGGGTTATATATATTACAGGAGCTTAGGTTTTAACCTTACCTTACCTTAATACAATTTCTCTTCTACCCTTTATTAATTAACGACTTCTCTAGTATAACTTAAGCCGTTCTATTCTTTTATTTATAATACTTAATTAAGTATTATTTTTTAGTGTTAGGCTTTGCCCTTCCACACTACCTATAACGGCAGTAATATTAATCCGGCTATAAAGCCAAAGCTCCCTATATACTACTATACATATATTAAATAGCTTATTAGTAAGGGGGCTTAGTAGAATATATATAGGATGCAAAATAAAGGCTAGAAGATAGGAAGTATTAAAATTATTTAACTATTAAAAAGTTAGCAAATATGCTCCTAAAACGCTTCTCTAGTTAACTCTAACAAGTATATAATTGCTTATTTAGGTTAGAATTAAGAATCTAGACCAAATCAGGATCTACTTATATTTATCTAGATTTTGTGTTAACCTTATTAAAATATTATTAAAATAGAAATAGCTTACCTTGCCCTTTATAACTACGATAATAACTAGAACCTCTTTCTCTTTCTTATATTTAGTGTGTTCTAAATGTATTATATATTAGGGCTTTACAAGCTTAATAGGCTATAACTTACAGGTAATAGCACCTAAGTATTACGCAGAGGAGGCTGGCGCGGGGGTAGGCTTAAAGAGAGTCGCGGTTATACAGCGGATATAGTAGCGACTAATATAGCTTAACTAGCAGTAGTAGTAGATATAGCAGTATTAAACAAGGGGTTAATTAATAAAGTTAGACTTTGGCTTAGCGTCGAATTAACACTAGAAATTCTAAATATCGCATCTACACCCTATAAAGAAGGGTGTAGTATATAATTGTATTTAAAACCGGCCGCACGCAGCTCCTACTATAGACTTTTAGATAGTAGATCTGCGTGCTCCCATTTGTTTATATAGTCGTTAAGGTATTCGCGTATAGTAATTAGGTAGAATTAACATGCTATTTAATATAGCATAGTATATAAAACGGCAATAGTATAATATATTGGAAATAAAGCAGATCTGCTAATAGCTATAAGTACTGCTAATGCCTAAGCCCACGTCTAAAGTCTCTTAAGGATATAATTCTTTTTTATATCCAGATTTGCCCCCTTTTTATTATATATTTTACGTTTAGGTGTTCTTAACTAAAGGGAGTTATTATAGTAACTATAACAGGAGCCTTTATTAGTATTGGCAGTAATTAAAGCGTTAGGCTTAGCGAAATACTTATATAGTATTTCCTTAATACACTTATAATCGTTATATAGCTGGAAAAACTTATCTCTTATCTCTGTACGCTTCTGCTTATCTTCCTTTTTACCTCCCTACTTTAACTAGATAGTATTACTAGCTAACAAGTTATCTAAATTTACAGAGTTAACTAACGGTAATTAGGATCTGTGTAATAGTAATAGTTAAGAGGTAAAAGAAGGGTGGGATAATAGTGCGTAAGACTATTATTGTCGACAAGAATTTAAATGGTGTATTGCCTTTAACTTTAACTATAGGAGTAGGTCTCGTTTGCTAAAGCACTAATGTTTAAATAGAAAGATTACTTCAGCCCTTTTACTATCGCGGCCAGCTCAACCACTACGCTGTAGAAAAAAAAAGAAATATTATTTAGGCGCCGGTATTATATATATAACCACTCTGTAGAGGTCTGGAAGATTAACGCTAGTCCTAACAGCCTCTATAGCAAAGATAATTCGAATCTTAAAAAACTCTGCCAGTTTCCTAAACTTAGCTAGTATTAACTTCTTGCTAAATAATGAGATTGTTTAATAGAATACGGCTATAATTAAGCAGGTAATATTCTCAGTATATTAAGCTGGATATAGCTACTATAGGTACTTAGATATGCTTCTATGTGCCTCTATAGCTTAGACCTTGGTGTTAAAGAATACAATAGTCTTTAGAATCTTATGTGGAGTAGCTAAGCAGCTCCCTCCTTAAAAGACAGCAGGATTAATATATGTTTTAATAATTAGAGGATTAACAGCCTTATTAAGAAGGAAGTGGAGCGAGGTATATTTAGCAATTATATCCTTTAGTATCTAGCCAAGACGAAAGACAAGCTCTCTGCGGGAAATAGAAGTCTGCTTAAGGTATATATTAGTATTATTAAAGCCTAAGGACTTCTTTACTGTTTCTAACGTTTCCAGATCCAAAGTTATAGAATAGGCAAACCACGAAACTAAGCTTCCAATTAGATTGCGCATATAGCGTAGCTGCGTATACTTAGGGCAAAACTTCTTACCCTATTACATAATAAGATAAGCTTTATTAATAATAACTAAGGCCAATTGCTTCTTAAACTTGGGGTCTTTAAGCAGATTACGGAAAGATGGTGTACTAGCAAGCTTAGGACTAATAAAGATATAGGTATATAGTCCGGCTCTTATATTCTTAAGCGCTTTATCTATATCCTTAATGTCAGCGTTAAGAAGTAGCGCATTGCCGCCAATCTAATTAACCTTTTAAACTTGCTCTTTTGCAATCTCGTTTAGAGGAAGAAATACTAGTAATATAGTATTTTTATAAAGGATTGAAATTACTTATATAATAAGGCTTTTACTAAAGCTAGTTTGTGTAATAAGGATAATATTAATGCGATTGTAGATTAGCTTCCGAATACAGGTTACCTACTCATTTTTTACATTAAATTTGTTGCTGTATAGTAATAATATAGTATCCTAAATTGCATTATCTTGTTCTTAAGTTGTTATATTAGGCTTCTTTTTATCTTAAATCTTTCTCTAAGCTCTAGCTACCTATATCTTTAGTATATCCTAACTGGCCAAGCTGATAGACAGTTAAGGTGTATCCTGGCTGGCCAAGCTGGTAGAGAGTTAAGGTGTATCCTAGCTGGCCAAGCTGGTGGAGAGTTAAGATATTTATAGGTCTATCCATAGTAACTAAGGAACTTCGCCATCTACTACCAGTAACTAAGACGCCTTGCCATCAGAGCGTTGCTTTTTAAAGATATCTACTGCACCAATAGTATTATTTACTACCTCGCTAGCAGTACGAGGACAGTCGCGTACTGTACTAGGCGCATTTCTAACTTTTAGTCTCCTCATTAAGACCTTTAAGCGTTTCTTTATACTAAACGGCGCTATATAGCTTATTGGTAAACACGGAGTCGGTAGGGGGTTTATAGGTTAATATTTAGGTAGTGCAGGCAGCGGAGGAGCAATAAAGCAGGCGATAAGGCACAGAATTAATCTAGATACAATATATTAGCAATTTAGGTATTTATCTACTATAAATATTAATATAGGAGGTTAAACGTTAAGAATTGGTAATGGTTAACGGCTCTGGCTAAATGTTTACTATTTTAGCAGTGACATTTAAGGCAAAACGTAGCGGTAACCACCAGGCCGTTTGCAATAATTTTGGCAGCGTTAAAATTGCCCTATAAAGATCTAGAACATAACATTAGCCGATTGTTTATAAAGACGTTAGTTTGTTATTGATTAATAGCTAAAAAATTAGTATAGTGTGTAAGTTTGTATAAGGATCACATATAAATTAGCGCACGGGACTAACAAATTTCCAAACTATGTACCAGACGATAATAATATAAGATAATTAATCTGTTATATAAGCAGCTTATAATTGGATTATCGTCTAGGACCGAGATAAGGAGGTAATATACCTACGCGTAGCTGACGTAAGCCGTATATAAGGTGTATATAAGAGCATAGGGCTCTCTCACGGAGGCCCCTATAGTAGGGTTCTGTGACACTACCCCCCCTCCTATAGAGGCGGAGCTCCGGCGATGCTATAGTTACTATATACATATAGAAGGGATACTTAAGGTATAGAGAAGAAAGGAAAAAAGAAAGGGGGTATTGCTAAAGGCTTAGGACAACGTTATATAATAAGGCTTAGTACCTAAGGATCCAACTAATTAGATAACTTTAACTGCCGGTTAAAGTTCCTAGACATTTAACGATTTTTAGTCACGTAATGGCAATCTATAGCAATTTAACAGCAACTTGCCCTTACATAGTAATATATAACAGTTTAACTCTATAAGGGTTCCTATAGGGGATTAGGCATAAAGTCTCCACTTAGGCCCAGTTTCTGTGGGTTTATGTGGTAAAAGTTGCTAATTAGATCCTTTGCATTTTTAAAGTCTTTCCATAGTTGCCATTCTGGCTAATCTATGTTAAATCCTATATAGATAGCTCTATAGTAGAGCCACCATCCTCTGCCTTTACTAAAGTATTTAAAGTTAATAATTTGTTTAACGGTCCACTCCTTATAGTTCTTGTCTTTATTTTCGTCTCAGATTAGTACTGGTGGGGGTTTAGGCTATGTCTATCCCAGTAAGGGGTTAGGCTAGTAAAGGTGTAATAGCTATAGGTAGAATACGGGCTATATCCTATAGGTGGCTAGGGCAGGCGGGAGCTCTAGCTTATATACGGCTCCCCTATTAATAACTTATTTAATTAGATAGGGGCCAAGGTTCTTATAGTCAAGTGACTTTATAGGCCTCTATATAGAGATATTGCGTATATCTAGCTATACCTAGTCGCCAACACACATCTCTAGTAGTAGCGTTCTATAACGGTTGGCAAAGAAGGCCTGCTTTACTTAAGCCCAGGCCATTTCTCCCTTGCAGTAATTAAGTAGATTTTTTATACGGTCTGCATACTAGTTAGTAAATAGCATCTTAAGGCGTTTTCTATATAGTAGTTTCTTATTAACAGGTTCTGGTAGCTCTATGCTAGATTGGGGGTAGTAACCCTTGTTCGTGAAAAACAGGTAGGGTCTTTTATAGGGTAGCGTTTTTCCTTATTTAATATTAATAGTATAGTTATTAGGTCAATATAGGGGGAGTATATCTACGCCCTTTTATAAGCATATATTAATAAAGTCATGGTACCTCTTAGGGAGGAGCTTACTAAGTTCCTCGTTAGTAAATCCTTTTTTAAGCTTTATAAATTTCTTAAAGTCTAAAGGTAAAAGTCCGTGGAGTTTTATAGGGGCATTATCTTCTAAAAGGTTGACTATATCTATCCTATTACTGTAGAGAATATAGTCCTGTTCTTTATTAAGCTTATATAGTCGTAATTGGGAAGCTATAGCAACAGTCTAGCCTTTCCTACGTGCTATGCGGTAAAAGGCCGCGGCACTTATATAGTAGCAGTTGGTCGTAGGTAGGGTAATAAGGGGTTTCTTAGGTTAATATCCTAGGGAGTAAATAGAGGTGGCTAGGCTATGCCCTAGGCAAGTCTCTCTATAGTATTTAGAGTTAAAGGTTACTTCTTTTTTTTTCTAGTTAATGGCGGGGTTATATTATTTGAGCTAGTTTATTCTAAGGATAATAGGGTAGTTAGCAAGTAGTATAACATAGGCCTAGAGCTCTTTTTAGTGCCTATTTATATCTAGGTAGAGTTATGCCATATAGGTAATCTTCTATATGGTACAACTACCGTTAGCGAGTTATAGGGCGCGGGCTTTAGTAAGGGGTAAAATAAGTAGGATATAAGTACGCACAAATTATGTTAGCGACTCAGTCAATCGAGGCACGAGCACGGCAAGAGGGTCGCGCAAGCCTATACAATTGGATTGTCTATGTTAGCGACTCGGTCAATCGAGGCACGAGCACGGCAAGAGGGTCGCGCAAGCCTGTACAATTGGATTGTCTATAAACGAGGATCCAAAGCTAGAGAAAGGAAAGGGGAAGAACGGAAGCACCGCTTGAAGCTATATACAATTATCTGGTCACGTGATGGCAACTTGCTATTACGTGACGGCAACTTGCGGCAACTTGCGGCAATTTGCCAGTACCGTTTTCCACTAGCGCCGTAACATTACCCCCCCCTCCAAAAAAGCCTGCCCTTAGGCTTTGTATGTCCGTGGGGTGTTCTTATCTATGTGCTTGACAGGTAGCTTGTTATCTTCGCTATACTAGCACTCCATCCACTCGTCTAGATACTTTGGGGGTCCTAGCTCGTTAGGGTATTAGTTATAAAATTCTTTAAGCTTCTAGGGGCAACCTATAAAGTTCTAGGCAGGGTACCAGGTTGGGTCTAGATCGTAACCTTTCTATTAGACACGGTATTTTAGCGTTCCTCATACTAGTTTATAGGCTAGTATTTTATTAACTTCCCATTTATTGTCGCCATTAACTTAAATCGGTAGTAGAGGCTTATTCTTTTATCTAGGTAATAGGTTATTTATAGCTTTCCATAGCTTATCTGGTAAGAAAATAGGGTGGACTTTAATTGAGTCTGGGAGTTTAACCTTATATAAGTTTCCTTCTTTATTAAGGATTTTATATAGTCTTGCTATTTTATAGTCTAGCTTATAGCTAGGCCGTTCTGTCTTCTAGTTCTTTATTATAACCTAGACCTTATTGCCTACGGTAAAGTTAGGCTCGCGCCTATGCTTATTTACCTACTGTTTTATTGATTTCTGGGCCTTCTCTAGGTTCTTATAGGCTACTATTTATACTTCTTCTAAGCGTCTAGCATACTGCTGTGCTTCCTTATAAGATAGTTTTTTATGCACGGTCTGTGGTCCTTCTGGTCTCTCCCAGTTAAAGCTTATATAGGGTAAGTATCCTATTTCTAGCTAAATAGGTGCAAACCCTATAGAATTATAGGGTAGGGTTGCCTGGGCGTAGTCTATTATAGGTAGTAGTCTACTCTAGTTATTCTAAAAGTAGTTAATAAAGGGCCGGAGTCTCTAGTCTAAGTATTAATTTATAATCTCCGTCTAACCGTCTATCTGGGGGTGGTATACTATAGAGAGCTTTAGCCTAATACCTAGGATCTGGGTGAACTCGTTCTAGAAGGCTAATATAAACTACGGCCTATAGTTAGATACGATAGTATCTAGTAGTCCGTAAATTTGGTAGACATAGTAGATATATAGTTGGGCCGCCTCTTTAGTATCAATATTCTTATAATAGGGGATTAAGAACGGGCGCTTACTAAAGCGGTTAACTAGGATTATAACCATATTATATCTATCACGGTCTGTAGGTAACTTATAGAAGTCTATAAAGATATACTACCAGGGGCGTTCTGGTATTAGAAGTGGCTTTAATAGCCCTAAGGTCTTATCTCGTGGAATTATAGACCTACGGCAGTTATTGTAGTTCTGTATATAGCGGTTAATATCCATAACCATTCCAGGCTAGTAGTAGCGGTCGCTAATAATTCTGCGGGTCTTATTTTTTCTAGGGTAGGCCGTAGAGACCTAGGTATATGCTTTAGCAATAAACTAAGTCCATAAATTCTATTCCTTTACCACCACCAGCCGTTCCCAGTGCTTAAGCAGTCCGTTTTTAAGGGACTATAGGCTAGTAGCATCCTTTACCTTTTCGCGGTACTCCTGTAGAGAAGGGGCCGTATAGTTTGCCTATAGTAGTTTATTAATAAGGTTAAGTTCTATAGAGTTAATAGGACATATTTTAGCGTCTAAAGGGTCCATATTTAGTTCTGCCTGTATCTAGGAGTTAAGGTGCTCTAGTTATAGTAGGGTCTAGGTCTGTAATAAGATCTTTACAGCCGCCTAGTTACCTAGGTCCTATTTACGCCTTATAAAAGTATCCGCACGGTTCATAGCGCCTGGTCTATATATAATTAAGAAGTTAAACTAAGATAGGATATCCGCCTAGCGTGCCTACTAGGCCATAAGGGCCTTAGTTATTATAAAGTATTCTAGGGCCTTATAATCTAAAACCACCTTAATAGGCTTAGGGGTCCCCTCTAGCTATATACGCCAGTGCTAAAAGCTAGAGATAATAGCCAGCATTTCTTTATTATAGATGTAGTAGTTTAGCTTAGCATCTATTATGGTCTTGGAATAGTATGCTATAGGGTGCTATTCTCTATCTAGTTACTTCTAGGAGAAAATACCGGCTATTATACTGTCTAAGGCATTAGTTTCTAGCATTAAGGGCCGTTCTAGGTTAAAGTGGATAAGTAAGGGAGCTAATACCAGCCATTTTTTAAGCTTATTAAAGGCCTGCATATATATGGCGTTAAAGTAGAATAGCTAGTCTTTCCTAGTAAGGCGGTTAAGAGGCCAGGCAATCCTGCTATAGTTCTTAATAAAGCGTTAGTAGAAGTTACAAAAACCTAAAAATAATTACACCCCCTTTATAGTCTATGGCGGTGTCTACTAGTTAATTGCAGCTGTTTTTTCTAGGTTGGCCTTAATCCCATCTATACTAATAATAAAGCCTAGGTACTTTATACGCTTAACACTAAATTCCAATTTCTTAATATTGGCCTAGAGGCCAGCCTCGCGGAGCCGTTATAGGACTTTATAGATATACTCCTCGTGTTCTAGCTTATTCTCAGAGTAAATTATAATGTTATTTAGGTAGGCCATATAGAAGTTATTAAGGTAGTTAAAGAGTATATCATTTATATATCGCTGGTACGTAGCTAGTCCGTTGGTTAGTCTAAAAGGAAGTACTTTATATTTATATATTCCGTAACAGGTCTAAAATATAGTAAGATCTTCTAATCTAGGGTCTATTCTAATCCAGTAAAAGGCCTAACGGATATCAAGCTTAGTAAAGATCTTAGCTCTACTTATTTAGGTTAAAGTCTTATTAAGTAAGGGCAGTAGGTAGCGGTCCTTGCGGGTTATATTATTTAGTTTACAGTAGTTAATGCAGAAACAAAGTCCTCCATTTAGCTTTTTAGCAAAGAGAATAGGCGAGTTAAAAGGGGCTTAACTAGGTTTAATAAAGCCCTTATTTAGGTTATTAATAAGGTACTACTTTATAGCCTATAATTTGGCAGTGGACTGCTAATGAAGGGGGCTATAGCTAAGTGTGTCTTCCTTATCTAGCTCAACCTTAATCTTGTAGTCGTACGGTCAGTAAGGCGGAAGTATATTAGACACTGCCTTAGAGAACACGTCCTTAAATTTCCAGTATTAATAGGGTAGTTTCTGTTCTACTAGCTCCTTATCTATAAGCTCGCCTTTCTGTTCACTAAGCTTATTTTCCTTTTCCTTAATTATTTAATCAATTTCATATAAGCTAGTAGTAAAGGTAACGGTATTAGGTTAGACTAAGTTCTAGTAGAATCCTACGGCGCTAATATAGTAGATATTAACTAGTAGGAGGTCTATAGGTTTCTTTACAAACTAATATTAGGCCATATTTTATGGTTTAGGGTTTATAATCTTTCTTAGCTCCTATTCTATCTTCTATAAGTTATCCCTCCGGTCTATATATTTAGTATAGCATCTAATACTCCTTGCTATTTTTTATGGCTGTATGGGGCCTAAGTTCCCTGCGGGGAGCTCCACTAGCTTTTTATTAACTTTTTTAATCTTTGGTGCGGGTAGCATAACATAGGTAGTCTAGGGGCGGCGTAGTATGCGGATCCATTACGGGTTAAGCTATATATCCTTTTTAAAAGCCTAGTCTCTACGCATAGCATCGGCCTAGTAAACGGTGTTTATCTATAGCCGTATAAGATTTTCCATTGTAATGCTAATTTCCTTTATAAAAGAAGGTATTGGGGGTAGGGTTTTAGGCCAGATAAGCCGTCTACTCCATATATCAAGCTATAAGCCTAGATAGGCTAGCTATTTTCTTTTTAAGATTATATCATGGCTTCCTAGGTCCGTAATAAGAAAGGGGACATTATACTACCTTTATCCGTCTACACGGAGGTAAATCCGTAAGATAGTTATAATAGGCGGTCCTATTTATCCGTTATACCCGCGAATAGGAATTGGTTTGGGCAGTTCTTTAAAGGGTACATTTAAAAAGTTAGCCAGCTTTATAGCACACTATATATCTATTAAGGTAAAGGCATTTGCTCCAGAGTCAGCCAAAGTAGAGGTTAAAACTTAATATCTATTACGGAATAAAGTATAAGGGATAGTGCAGCTTCTTCTACTAACTAGCCGACCTAGATTAATATATAATATATTAATTCCTTTTAACCCTAGAGAGGAGTCTTGCTCTAGGGTTCCTCTTTTTCCAACTCTATACCATCCTCCTAAATTAACAGGACCTCGTTTATCTTTACTGCTATTAGGCAGTCTTTTATAAAGTAGTCTTTCTGGCTGTATAAGAAGCAGGCTCCTTAATTACTAAGGGCCTATCTACAGGGGTTATTATACGTAGGTTAAGTATTCACCGGACCCACTATGGGGCTAGCTGCACGGCTAGCCGCTAGGTTAACGGTAGGCGGTATAGTTAGTGCCATAGGGGTTACAGATCTTGCTAGGGTGCTATAGCCCATTTTTATAGTACTTGTGTTCTGGTTGGCAGAGCTTCTAGTCTTATACCGCTTAGCACATACCTTAATTCGGCAGAGGCCCTGGTTAATAGCTAGGCACTAGTCCGTAAGCTCCTTTAGCGTCTATACAGTAGTATAAACCGGGAGCATGGCGCGCTGTAGGTCTAGGGTAAGCTTATTAAAGAGGTCTAGCATTAAATCTTCCTAGGGGATTTAAGCCTGTCTGGCTAGGTATAGAAAGCGGGTCTAGAAGACTAAGAAGGTCTCTATTGTTTTTATATTAAGGGCTTTATAGTTAAGGCGGGCGTTCTGTATCTTATAGGGGTCCTTATAAATAGAAAACAGGTGGTTAATTATCTCTTCTCTAGAGAGGAAGGGGTCTACTAAGTCCTAGGCATATCGCGGATGTAGATACGTCTATACGTCCCCACCAGTACGGCCGAAGACGTAGGCCATTTTAGCTTAGGTAGTAGGGAAGTGGTCCGTATTAACTTTAAGCTTGTCTTACAGTTAAATCTTCCAATTATTAAATATAGGGTCAGTTCCGTCTATAAGTAATAGGGGGTCCGCAACCTTCGCGGACCGCAATAATGCTAATGCAGTATATTAGGCTAGGGCCTTAAGGACTGTAGTAAGTCTCTAGGTGTCTAATAACTCCTCACTAGGTATAGGGGTGTCTCTAGTTTTAAGCAGCTCTTAAAGCCGTTTAATTTCGGCATTAGCTACTACAAGCTCTTCCTAGGGGGTTAAGACGGCAACTGTTTTACTATTAGAGGTATTTGCGGGTCCTACAGCAGCTTTACCAGCTGCTATATTTCTTAGCATGGTGGTAGGGGTATTAGGTAATTTCCAGTGTTTGTTTATTTCCTAGGGGTTCTGGTCCGTGCGTATCCTATTCTTAGGTTTCGTGTTTTATTTATATTCTTTTAGTTCTTGGGGGTCTGTCCTGTCCTTATAGTCCTAGTAATGTCCTTAGGGTCCTATTCCGTGTCCTTGTCCTATTCATGGCCTTATAGATATTTTTTAAGTTCCTTCTCAGGAAAGAAAAGTGGTGACGAGCTTTAGATAATGTTAGCGACTTAGTTAATCAAGGCACAAGCACAACAAGAGGGTCGCGCAAGCCTATATAATTGGATTGTCTATAAACGAGGATCCAAAGCTAGAGAAAGGAAAGGGGAAGAACAAAAGCACCGCTTGAAGCTATATACAATCATCTGGTCACGTAATGGCAACTTGCCATCACGTGACGGCAACTTGCGGCAAGTTGCGGCAATTTGCCAGTACCGTTTTCCACCAGCGCCGTAATAGTCTATAAACGAGGATCCAAAGCTAGAGAAAGGAAAGGGGAAGAACGGAAGCACCGCTTAAAGTTATATATAATTCTCTGGTTACGTAACGGCACTTTACCACTACGTAACAGCAATTTGCGGCAATCTGCGGTAATGTGCTAGCGCTGTAATATTACCCCCCCCTCTAAAAAAGCCTGCCCTCAGGCTTTATATATCTATATTATGTCCATAGGGTGTTCTTATCTATATACTTAATAGGTAGCCTATTATCTTCGCTATACTAGCACTTTATCTACTTATCTAGATACTTTAGAGGTCTTGGCTTGTTAGGGTATTAGTTATAAAACTTTTTAAGCTTCTAGGGGTAACCTATAAAGTTCTAGGCGGGGTACTAGGTTGGGTCTAGATTGTAACCTTTCCATTAAATATAGTATTTTAGCGTTCCTTGTACTAGTTTATAGGCTAGTATTTTATTAACTTTCCATTTATTATTGCTATTAACTTAAATTAGTAGTGGAGGCTTATTCTTTTATCTAGGTAGTAGGTTATTTATAGCTTTCTATAGCTTATCTAGTAAGAAAATAGGGTGGACTTTAATTAAGCCTGGGAGTTTAACCTTATATAAGTTGCCTTCTTTATTAAGGATTTTATATAGTCCTGCTATTTTATAGTCTAGCTTATAGCTAGGCCGTTCTATTTTTTAGTTCTTTATTATAACCTAGACCTTATCGCCTATAGTAAAGTTAGGCTTGCGCCTATGCTTATTTGCCTACTATTCTATTAATTTCTAGGCCTTTTTTAGGTTCTTATAGGCTACCGCCTATACTTCTTCTAAGCGTCTAGTATACTACTATGCTTCCTTATAAGATAGTTTTTTATATACGGTTTATAGTCCTTCTGGTCTCTCCTAGTTAAAGCTTATATAGGGTGGGTATTCTATTTCTAGCTAAATAGGTGCAAACCCTATAGAGTTATGGGGTAGGGTTGCCTGGGCGTAGTCTATTATAGGTAGTAGTTTGCCTTAATTGTCCTAAAAGTGGTTAATAAAGGGCCGGAGTCTCTGGTTTAAGTATTAATTTATAATTTCTATCTAACCGTCTATCTAGGGGTAGTATACTGTAGAGAGCTTTAGCCTAATACCTAGGATCTAGGTGAACTTATTCCAGAAGGCTAATATAAACTACGGCCTATAGTTAGATATAATAGTATTTAGTAGTCCGTAAATTTGGTAGACATAGTAGATATACAGTTAGGCCGCCTCTTTAGTATTAATATTCTTATAATAGGGGATTAAGAACGGGCGCTTACTAAAGCGGTTAACTAGAATTATAACTATATTATATCTGTTATGGTCTGTAGGTAACTTATAGAAGTTTATAGAGATATGCTACTAGGGGCGTTCTGGTATTAGGAGTGGCTTTAATAGCCCTAAGGTCTTATCTTATAGAATTATAAACCTATAGCAGTTATTATAGTTCTATATATAGCGGTTAATATCTATAACTATTCTAGGCTAGTAGTAGCGGTTGTTAATAATCTTACGGGTCTTATTTTTCCTAGGGTAGGCCGTAGAGACCTAGGTATATGCTTTGGTAATAAGCCAAGTCCGTAGGTTCTATTCCTCTGCTACTACTAGCCGTTCTTAAAGCTTAAGTAATCCATTTTTAAGGGACTATGGGCTGGTAATATTCTTTGCCTTTTTATGGTATTCCTATAGGGAAGAGGCTGTACGGTTTGCCTATAGCAATTTATTAATAAAGTTAAATCCTAAGGGGTTAATAGGGTATATCTTAGCACCTAAAGAGTCTGTACTTAGTTCTGCCTATATTTAGGGGTTAAGGTGCTCTAGTTATAGTAGTGTCTGGGTCTGTAATAAGATTTTTATAGCTACCTGGTTACCTAGGTCCTATTTACGCCTTATAAGAGTATCCGTATGGTTTGTAGCGCCTAGTCTATATATAATTAAGAAGTTAAACTAAGATAGGATATCTACCTAGTGTGCCTGCTAGGCTGTAAGGGCCTTAGTTATTATAAAGTATTCTAGGGCCTTATAATCTAAAACTACCTTAATAGGCTTAGGGATCCCCTCTAGCTATACATACTAGTGCTAAAAACTAGAGATAATAGCTAGCATTTCTTTATTATGGATGTGGTAGTTTAGCTTGGCATCTATTATAGTCTTTAAATAGTATGTAATAGGGTGCTATTCTCTATCCAGTTACTTTTAGGAAAAAAAATACCAGCTATTACGCCGTCTAAGGCATTAGTTTCTAGCATTAAGGGCTGTTTTAGGTTAAAGTGGGTAAGTAGGGGAGCCGATACCAGCCGTTTTTTAAGCTTATTAAAGGCCTGTATATATATAGCGTTAAAGTAGAATAGCTGGTCTTTCCTAGTAAGGCGGTTAAGAGGCTAGGTAATCCTACTATAGTTCTTAATAAAGTATTGGTAGAAGTTATAGAAACCTAAAAATAATTATACCCCCTTTATGGTCTATAGGAGTGTCTACTAGTTAATTACGGCCGTTTTTTCTAGGTCTGCCTTAATTCTATCTATACTAATAATAAACCCTAGGTACTTAATGCGCTTAATACTAAATTCTAACTTCCTAATATTGGCCTAGAGACTAGCTTCGCGGAGCCATTATAGGACTTTATAGATATGCTCCTTATATTTTAGTTTATTTTTAGAGTAAATTATAATATTATCTAGGTAGGCTGTATAGAAGTTATTAAGGTAGTTAAAGAGTACATTATTTATATACCGTTGGTATATAGCCGGTCCATTAGTTAGTTTAAAAGGTAGTACTTTATATTTATATAATCTATAGCGGGTCTGAAATGTAGTAAGATCTTTAGATTTAGGGTCTATTTTAATCCAGTAAAAGGCCTAGTAGATATTAAGCTTTATAAAGATCTTAGCCTTACTTATATGGGCTAGTATTTCTTTAAGTAAGGGCAGCGGATATTGGTCTTTATGGGTTATATAATTTAGTTTATAATAGTTAATATAGAAATAGAGTCCGCCGTTAGGCTTTTTTATAAAGAGAATAGGTGTGGTAAAGGGGACTTGGCTAGGCTTAATAAAGCCCTTATTAAGGTTGTTAATAAGGTACTACTTAGTGGCCTATAGTTCGTTAGTAGATTGCTAGCGGAGGGGGCTATAGCTAAGGGTGTTTTCTTTATCTGGCTTAATCTTGATCTTGTGGTTATATAGTTGGTAAGGCGGGAGTATATTAGATACTGCCTTAGAGAATACATCCTTAAATTCCTAGTATTAATAGGGTAGTTTCTATTCTACTAGCTTCTTATTTATAAGCTTACTTTCCTTACTAAGCTAGTTATAGGCTAGAGCTTCCTTATCTTTAATAATCTGATTAATTTTATATAAGCTAGTTATAAAGGCAACGGTGTTAAGCCGTATTAAGTTCTAGTAGAATCCTATAGCACTAATATAGCAGATATTAACTGGTGGGAGGCCTGTAGGTTTCTTTATAGACGTTCCACGGACTATATTCTACAGCTAAGGGTTTACAACCCTCCTTAGCTCCTATTCTATCTTCCATAAGTTATCTTTCTAGTCTATATATTTAGTATAGCGTCCAATATTTCTTGCTGTTTTTTATAGCTGTATAGGGCCTAAGCTAGCTGGCTTATTACTAACTTCCTAGGCTTTTAGTGTTAGTGGCGCGATATTAGTAGTCTGGGGGCGGCGTAGTATGCGGACCTTTTGCGGATTAAGCTATACATCTTTCTTAAAGGCCTGGTCTTTATATATAGCATCGGCCTAGTAAACAGTATCTACCTATAGCCGCATGAGGTTTTCTATTATAATGCTAATTTCTTTTATAAAGGAAGGGGTTAGGGTTAGGGTTTTGGGCTAGATAAGCCGTCTGCTTTGTATGTTAAGCTATAAGCCTAAATAGGCTAGCCATTTTCTTTTTAAAATTATATTATGGCTTCCTAGGTCCGTAATAAGCAAGGGGATATTATACTGCCTTTATCTATTAACACGGAGGTAAATCCGTAAGATTATTATAATAGGTGGCCCTATCCGTCCGTTATACCCGCAAATAGGAATTAGTTTAGGTAGTTCTTTAAAGGGTGCATTTAGAAAATTAGCCAGCTTTATAGCACACTAAGTGTCTATTAAGGCGAAGGTATTTACTTTAAAGTTAGCTAAAGTAGAGGTTAAAACTTAATATCTATTACGGAATAAAGTATAAGGAATAGTGCAGCTTCTTCTACTAACTAGCCAACCTAGATCAATATATAACATATTAATCCCTTTTAACCCTAGAGAGGAGTCTTCCTCTAGGGTTCCTCTTTTTCTAACTTTATACTATTCTTTTAGATTAACAGAACCTTGCCCGCTTTTATATTTATTGGGCAATTTTTTATAATATAGCCCTTTTAGCTGCAAGAGAAGCAAGCTCCCTAATTGCTAAGGGCCTATATATAGGGGTTGCTATATATAGGCCGAGTATTCGCTAGACCTATAGCAGGACTAGCTATATAACTAGCTGCTAAATTAGCGGCAGGCTGTACAGCCAGTGCTGTAGGGGTTATAGGTCTTACTAGGGCGCTGTGGCCCATTCTAGTAGTACTTATATTCTAGTTGGTAGAGCTTCTAGTCTTATACCGCTTAGTATATGCCTTAATTTAACAGATGCTCTAGTTAATAGCTAAGTATTAGTCTATAAGTTCCTTAAGCGTCTATTTAGTAGTATAAACTGGCAGTATAGCGCGCTGTAGGTCTAGGGTAAGCTTATTAAAGAGGTCTAGCATTAAATCTTTTTGGGGGATTTGAGCCTATCTAGCTAAGTATAGAAAGCGGGTTTAAAAGGCCAAGAAGGTCTCTATTGTTTTTATATTTAGGCTTTTATAATTAAGCCAGGCGTTCTGTACTTTAAAGGGGTTCTTATAAATGGAAGATAGGTAGTTAATTATCTTTTCTTTGGAGAGGAAGGGGTCTGCTATGTCTTAGGCGTATTGCGGATATAGGTATGTCTATATATTACTACCAGTGCGGCCAAAGACGTATACCATTTTAGCTTGGGTATTAGGAAAGTGGTCTATATTAACTTTAAGCTTATTCTATAGTTAAAGCTTCTAGTTATTAAATATAGGGTTGGTTCCATCTATAAGTAATAGGGGGTTTATAACCTTTACAGATCGTAACAATACTAATACTATATATTAGGCTAGGGCCTTAAGGACTGTAGCAAGCCTCTAGGTGTCTAATAACTTATTGCTAGGTATAGGGGTGTCTCTAGTTTTAAGTAGCTTTTAGAGCCGTTTAATTTTAGTATTAACTACTACGAGCTCTTTCTAGGGGGTTAAGACGGCGACTGTTTTACTATTAAAGGTATTTATAGGTCCTATAGCGGCTTTACCAGCTACTATATTTCTTAGCATAGTAGTAGGGGTACTAGGTAATTTCTGGTATTTATTTATTTTCTAGGGTGCTAGTCCGTATATATCCAATTTTTTAGGTTTTATATTCTGTTTATGTTCTTTTGGTTCTGGTAATGTCTTTAGGGTCCTATTCTGTTTTCTTGTTCTGTTTATAGTCTTATAAATATATTTAAGTTCCTTCTTAAGAAAAGAGAGTAGTGATAAGCTTTGGATAATGTTAGCGACTTAGTTAATTAAGGCACGAGCACGGCAAGAGGGTCGCGCAAGCCTATATAATTGGATTGTCTATAAACGAGGATCCAGAGCTAGAGAAAGAAAAGGGGAAGAACAGAAGTACCGCTTAAAGTTATATACAATTCTCTGGTCACGTGACGGCAATTTGCGGCAATCTGCGGTAATGTGTCAGCGCCGTAACAAATTAGGTATCTATAAATTTATTAATAGCTCCGCAATTAATTATAAAACGGCTTTTATATTATTTTTTGGCAGTAGTTCCTATTATAGGTAAAACTGTCTGTTTCTGTCCATTTATTTTTACTAAGTTATCTATTAAGCAGGCCGATATATAGATCCCTCTATTATTAGGGCGTCCTAACCCGCAACTTAGGGCTAGGACTTAGTGTTTTCCGCTTCCATATCTAACCCTACTGCTGTTACTGCGTCTTCGTCTTATACGGTAGTGGCGTATAGCGATATATTTAGTGTTTGGGGTACTAGGTTAGGTATTAGGCAGCAGCTACTAAACCTAGCCATTAGGAAGTTTAGGTTATTATAATAATAGCCTTTTTAATAGCATCTATAACAGCGTCCTAGTTTCTAGAGTAGCTTGCGTTCTCTATCTAAGAGTTTTTACGGAAAGGTTAGTATAAAGAGGTTAAGATTAGCTCTAGTGGTATTTAAGGTAATAGGCATTAGTGGCTTAGTATATATAGGTTTAGTAGGTCTAGGGGGCTTTTATAGGGAGGTCTTTAGGCAAGGGTTAGTAGTAGCATTCTAATTTAGTTGTTGTTTAATCTTCCGTAGGGCTGCTACCATATTATAGACATTATTATAGTTATAGCTAGCGGCTACGTAACTAAGGCAATAAGTGACTTTTTTAAGGAGATCTTCTTGGTCTTTAGTATTATCTTAGGTAGGGGCTCCAGTATATTCCTAGAACTTAACATAGAACTTATTAAATAATTTAGTAGGGCTTATCTTTAGGGCACGTAGTTTGGCCCAGTTAATGGCTAGTAGGTTATAGACGCGGTATATTAGGTTAAGATTATTAAGGACTTTTTAATAGAACTGCCACTTCTAGGGGCTATTAGTCTCCTACTAGGCAAGGAGTCTATTAAACAGTGTACCCTTTATTCGCCTAATAATATAGCCAATCTTAGTGTCTTCTATAGGAAAAAGGCAGGCGCTCTAAGTTAGTTTTTCGCGGATTTATATCTTTTAGTAGCTATATTCCTTGCGGTCCCCTTAGAAGACTAGGGGATTAGGGTAACATATATTAGACCCTACAATAGCAGCTTAGGTTTAGTTATTGTGGCTTTTATTATTACTGCTTTAGTAGGGGTTCCCATTAGGTAAAGCTACTTAGTATTAACCCTCCGTTAAGCGTTAAGTAGGTAAGGTTGCCAGGGGCATAGAGGCTTAGGTGGCGTTATATACAGTAAAGAGGTGTCTGGCATTATTGCGGATATGCTTATTAAGCTAGGATTATAGGTATTTAATTATGCCTTCTCTTTTAGTAACTGTAGCAATAAGTATAATCTTAGCCTTCTTTAACTGTTAGACGTCGCGTTTAGATACGTAAAGGTCATCTTTAGTTTCTTAATATATGTTATTAGCAAGCGCCTTACAAGCTTATAGGTCTTGGATAATATCGCAGTCTTAAGCAGCACGCATTTTAGCTTATATAAGCTTTAGGTAGTAGTTCTATAAAAGGCAATAGTATTTATTAAGTTCTTGTGCTACTATTTTTACAAACGTCTCAGCGTCTTGTATTTTAATTTTAATAGGTGGTAGTCCTTCCACTTACTTATCCATAGTTGTGTAGTTAATAAAAGATAAGACATTATTAATGTCCATCTCTTTAGGGGTTATAGCTAGGGTTAATAAATCGAATTCTCCTAGGATTAATTGGCGTCGTAGGTTAAGTATAGGTATTAGATTGTTCTTTAAGTTTAACATAGTGGCTAGTAAGGAATATCGTCTTACTATCGTGGGTTCCTTAGAAGTATAATAGTGAGGTAACTCATAGACACGCTACTTCTGGCAGCGCCTGCAGTATTACGGAGACGTAGAATTGGTCGTAGGCTGGGCGTCAGTGGTAAAAAGCGCAACATAATGTCCCACGGAGGCCCCTGCGGTGGGGTTCCGTGACAACCACCTTCGGCTTTAATTACGTCGCGTATACATTGCCTCATAGATGCAACAAGGCAATACAAATCCTCTTTATTAATCTTGTCCCACTCTTCCTAAATTGCCTATTACATCTCCTCCTTTGTACAAGGCCTTTGGCGGCGGTAGGTAATTTATTCCTTTATTAACTTCTAAAGCGCCTTAATTAGATTAAGATTAGGGCTATTTAGGGGCCAATTAAGGAGTTAGATTTGGTTAGCTTTAAACTTAGCTTTAGTGGATTGGGCTCTATACGGGGGCACACCATCCATTTATATAATAGATAGGATAGGATCAAACGGCTGGGCGTTAACATACATATAATACTCCCTATTGTAGTATTCGTAGAAGTTCTTTAGGCTTAGGTAGATGTGGTCTTAAAAGCCTTAAGCTATAATATTACCCTATTCCTACTTATTCCAAAAGACTAAAGGCCCTTTCTTAACACCCACAAAGCAAGCCCAAATTATTATATAAGGTATATTGCGGAGTCTTAGCTAAAGGGAGTAGGGGTAATATTGTTTATAAGGTTGTTGAGTTACAAAGACGCGCTAGTGGCCGCTATAGTGCATTACAGATTTGTCTATCCATATAATCTTAAACCAGTCTTTAATTATCTAAGAGCTTACCTTATAGGCAAATGCAAGCCGCTCTTGGCGCTGCCTTTGTATAAGCCATGGCTTTAGGTAAGCAACACATTATTAGAAGCCTTCCTTTTTTAGTAATTGCCTAATTATAGAGTTAGAAGTGTAGAGTCCTGTTTTAGCAGAGAGCTTAGTATAGGTGGCAGTACGCGTCCAATCATAAGATTTAATAAAGTTGACTAAGCGTTGGCGCGTAGGCGTGTTATATCTAAGGTAATTTCTAAAGCCACCATGTTGCGGAGTTGATGGCTTATTATAGATGGCGTGTACAGTTAATAGAGGCTCTTGTAAAGTAGTTGCGATAGTAGTAAAAGGCATAGAGAGAATGTTTCGGAAGGCCTTAATTGCGTATTGTACTTTATATAGTACGGAGCCACATTAGCGAAGATCGCGCGCCTATGCAATTATACTCTGCCAATACTTATTAATATGGCGGTAGTATTGCTTAATCCTCTAGTCTTCGTGCCGTAACTCTCTCTGGGCTTTGTGTAAGGTATTCTAAACAATTTAATTATGAGCTCGGCACTCCCAGTAATTGGGCGTTAAAGAAGGAGAGACTTAAGGAGAGGCCTAAGGAGAGGAAGAAAATGGTACTGTAGATGTATCTAGTGACGCCGTATTGGGTATTGTAGTTATATCAAAAGCAGGTCCAGTAGAGGCCTAAAAAGGCGAAATTAAATGGAAGACAATATCAGAAAAGCTAGGTAGGGCTCTTTAAGTTAGCTGCATATTGCGTTTAGTATATAAGGGAGGAAGGGTAGGAGAATATACAGGGGGAGGCGTACTTGGGGGTCAATTTTTGTCCAAATTCTTGTTGGAGGCCATGTCTAAAGAAGTGTATATAGATTAGTGTTGGAAATAATTGATTTTGGTGTAAAATGGGCTGGTTTTGATAAGAGCAATATATAGTCCTTTTATATAACCTTAAGCTCGCCATACCTGCTAAAAGTTGTCCCCTAAGTCGTCCCCTAAGTCGTCCCTCTGACCCAATTGCTTACCTGACTGCTCACCACCACCGTCACCACCTTACTACTTTGTTATGACCTCTACTATTACGGATAAGGCCGCTTAAAGAGGCGTATAAGTCTTTCTATATGAAGAAACGCGTTAAGTATTATAAATATTAGTTAGTAATATAAAATCAAGAAGAGCCTCATTACGGCCGTACTAGGAGAGCACCTAATTGTGGAGCTGAAGAAAGTGAGTTAAAGGTGTCGCGGTCGCATCACGAGTTGAGGTTGTTCGGATATTTCCATTTGATATCGGCGATCGATCTACATACGGCTAGTAGAAGGCTTGATTGACACGCACTTACAACGAGATGTGACAAGGCGGTGTACGAAGGATCATATCACCTAGTTTTTAGGATACCTATGATTGGATAACGGAAAAGCCTAACTATTGGATTGAATGGCCGAGAATCTGCGCAGCAGGGATTCTACGGAAGTCCAAATACACCGAAGGCGAAGAGTAACGTCAACCGTGGCATTCATCAGAAGCTGAAACTCGCGGTAGCTTAATGCGACTGAAACAACTAGCTCGGAGAAAATCCTAGTGTCCTTCTTTCCAAACAATTCTAAACTCTTCAACAAACTTCTGTGTGTTAAATTATCAAATGTACTAACTGAACCGTCGGTCCCGCACCCCTCATCTCACGATGTCCACCCGCGGCCAATTCAACACCAAGAACCCCACGATAAAGCGCATTCGTATCTCTCCCCCACCCAACTTCCCCAATGTCCCCTATCCTCACTGACCATATTCCAACAGTCAAAGAAGCCTCCGAGCTCGCCTCCAATGCCTCGCCCGACTACCACGCCGAGCCTCTCGAAGATAACCTCTTCGAGTGGCACTTCACACTGCGCGGCCCGCCCGCCCCCTCCCCCTACGCTATAGGCATCTACCACGGCCGCATAATTCTGCCACCCACCTACCCGCTCCGCCCACCGTCCTTCCGCTTCCTAACGCCGTCCGGCCGCTTCGAAGTCAACCGTGAGATCTGTCTCAGCATCAGCGGACACCACGAAGAGACATGGCAGCCGGCATGGGGCATCCGGACCGCGATGGTGGCGATACGGAGTTTCATGGATACGGACGCGAAGGGCCAGGTTGGGGGGATCGAGTGCAATGAGGCGGCGCGGAAGAGGATGGCGGGGGAGAGTGCGGGGTTCAGGTGTCCGAGCTGCTGGAAAATCAACGCGGAGATTATGCGTGAGCGAGAAGAGGCGGCCAAAAGCATGGAGGCTGGCGGTAAGAAGATGAAGGAGGAGGTTGTGCCGGAGGAGCTGAGGTTGGCATATCGGGAGGACTTGGGCAAGGACGCTGCGGAAGGAGAGGTAGCTGCGAAGGCTGAGGCGAAGGGGAAGGAGAAGGTGGAAGGCGATATACCGGTGTCCGTACCATCAACTCAAGTTGCTTCGCCTGCCGTGCAGTCGTCAACAAGTAGTACGATAAGCCCCCCGCCGGCTCGGACAGTACAGCGCTCCGCTGAGGGGTCGCCCGCATGGATTGACCACGCGATTTACGGCATTCTTGCTGTCCTGGTATTCATGGTGTTGCGGAAGGTATTCTGAAGACTTCCACGATGCATATATTAGCGTGTCTGGGAAGTTTGGTATTTGTTAGAAGAACTCCAGGCAGGTAGAATGGCGATTTGGCGTTAATAGAGATAGCTGTTACGAGCCATGATGGGAAACTGTTTACGCTTTCAGTTGGGCGTGGTTAGGCTTATGGACATGTGTGTTCACAAATGAATTGGAGTGTACAGGGAATGTTTTATACTTTGGGGCGATATTCTAGACTAAATTAAATGAGCTTGCTTCGAAATTCCCAGTGTTTAAGACACGATATTGCGCATGGCCCAGGGTATCTGTCGCTTCTACTCGGTTATGCCACTTTCGCGGCGCCACTAACATGGGTGCCTTGGAAGCTACTGGCATGCTTTATTGGAAGAACGCATTTAGCAATGAAGCAAGCCCCACGCCTCTTTAAGCTTCACTGTACTACCGACCCACTGACTTATCACTCTCTAATCCATAGAATGGCAACAAGCTTCTGCCATCAAACATGCCAAATTTGTCGTATCTTACGCCACTTTTACCTGCCTAACCAGCTTTTCTGAGGCCTGTAATGCTCTTTTCTTCCTGCCTCGCTCTCCCCACCTCTTCCTCGCAGACTCCAAAGCACGCCGGAAGGTTCAAAAAGGCGAAGTCTAACATCGATTTCGTAAATATATGATTGGACATATTCTTGTAGCTTCTGCGGAATGCTACAGTATAGCCATGACATTTAAACAGCATCAGGGGGGACATCCGAACCGTACAAGCTAAAAATTAGCCCACTCTTGCAGGCAAAACATCGAGCTCCACATCCACTGATGTAGCGTCCGAAATAGTATGCTTACGCTGGGGCTGCACAGCACTACGTAGGCGGTCCGCAATCTTCACCACCGACGACCTGAGGGACCCAGAGCGCTCAAAGGCCTCGTTAATCGACTCGAGTGTCTGGCCGCGAGTCTCAGGCATAAAGAGCGAGCAGACGATTGCTGTGAGCAAGGTTGCTGAGCCGAAGAGGAAATAGACGCCGAAAGTCGAGTTGGCGAGGAAGATGGGAGTCGTGAAGGCCACTATCCAATTAACGATCTAAAACTGCTTTTTAGCATCACGTATCTTAATGTTCAGTGGGTTGCAATGAGAGAGAAGGACGCACCCAGTTCGAGCTGTAGGCTAGACTCGTCGCTGCGGCGCGCGTCTCTGGCGGCTGGATCTCGCTTGCGTACACTTTGATGCCGACAGCCCAGGTGATGCTAAAGAAGATCGCGAAGAGATAGATCATCACAATTACGACCCAGCGGCCAGCACTGTAGCTTCCATAGACGCTATGGGAGGCGTACAAGGATCCTATGAGGATCATACAGGCAGACAGACTTAGGCCGCCGGCGATGGTGGAGGTACGGCGGCCCCAGCAGTCGGAGAGGAGGAATGCGGGGATGGTGGCGAGGAAGATGAGAAGTGCAGAGACGCCGGATGCGAGAAAGGAGGCTTGTGAGCTGCTGAGGCCAGCTTGTTGGAAGAGGAGGGGGGCGTACTGGAGTCTGTTAGCTGGTGTCTTATATGATAGTGGCATCAGCATCTAATGGCAGGCCATCCGAGAATATAAAAGGGGTGTGACTTGCATAAAGCACTCCGTCAATTCCACTCAGCTGCTGCATGCCCATTAGAAACACACCCAGTGCAGTCCTCTTCCATACTTTGTGCCGAAACACTTTGAAAAGATCCCGGCGCCTACTCTTACTCTCCACATCTGGCACTACGATGGCTTGCTCTTGCTCCTTCTCCTGCTCCGCTCCAGACACACCAAGGACATCCCATGTCTTCACGGCCTCATCCCTGCGTCCAACCGAGGTGAGCCAGCGCGGTGACTCGGGGAGTAGCAGCACACATGCAGCGGCAAAACTTAGGGCTAATCCAGCTTGCAATGCGAACGGCAGACGCCACGATATGGACGACGATATGTTAACGGTACCGTAGCAAACGAAAAAGCCAGTGCAGATGCCGATAGTGACGAGAAGCTGCGGGATAGAAGCCAGAGGGCCACGATATGCTGGCGGCGCAATTTCGCAGATATAACTAGTGAGGTTAGAACTAGCCCTGCTTCCCGCAGAGACGGATCGAGAACTCCTCACACTACAAGTGTACTGAGGAACAAACCTTCGCCAACCCCCGTAATGACACGCCCTACAAACAGCATAGCAAGCCTCACAGAGGCTGCTTCAAGTGCTGCACCTATGCCAAAAATCACACTCCCAATTGCAATGCCTCGTACGCGCCCCAGTCGATCTGCTAGATGGCCGGCAAAGAATGATGCTGTGGCTGCGGGTAGGAGGATAGACGATACGACAAGCCCGTGCAAGGTGGAAGAGAGATGGCCAATGCTAGCTATGAACTGGGGCATCGTGGTAATTGGGCCGATGCACCCTGTATCGAGCCTGAAGGGGTGCAGTTTTGAGCATGAATCTATTTTGTTTCCTCAGAATATCTGTGCTAACTCACCCAAAGAGGCAACCGCCGAAAGCTATGAGCACTGATGCTAGAGCATATTTAGGAGGATGGCGGAGAAGTGTAAGATATGAAGTGATAGTCATGTTCGGTAATGAGGTCGGGTCAGTGTTTTGAATTGTGACTGAAGGAGGTCATAACCTGTAACCAAAGCATCACAGTGCCCACATATCTTATATATATAATACTCAGCCGATACAAATGAGTCACTAACAGAACAGGGGGTTCGATTTCGTGGTTGACAGTGGATTAGCACCATAGCCAAAGGGATGAGGTTGATTGTGCCAGTATTACAAAACATGCCGTGCGCCGAGAGCGGATTTCCCGGGATAATTCCGAATAGAAAAGGAATCAGCTTCCGCGCCCCATAGTCAGTCAGAAGTTCCATTCTCATCGTGTGGTTTTATAAGATAGGCAAGCTACCGGAAAGAGGAAGTAGTCTCGAACAATATCACTTTTGGCCCGTTGACGCCGTGGGTGAGAGGAGCTTCACAGGCATCGCAATAGTAAAAAGGACCTGAAATGATTTTAAGAGGACTTGCTATCCTCTTATCTTAAGGTGACGAGCCTCCATTTCCTGTTCTTTAGCCAATCCAGTCTTCTTCGGGTATACTAACAAATCCATTTCGAAGGGCTATACCATTGTTCCAACCCACAGACAAAGCATGTAACATACGCCCATTTCCGGATAGCCTAGATATTGTTCCCGCGCCCACTAGAGCTTCGCCCCCGATAATTACTAGGTCGAGAATTGAGATTTCGTGATCGACATCTAAATCATCGCCTTGTGCGGTCTTTAGGCTTGAAGAGCAAATTGATTCAGGAGGTTCGGGATCATTGAACGGAACGCAGATTCTGGTTTCCAAATTAGGTATTGCTCTTAGAACCTCTCCAGTCGCCGATAAACAGGTGTGACGAGGGGGGCCTCGCCTGTGCGGATTTGGACGTTCGATGAAGAAATAGATTGTAGCTGTGCTAGTCCAGAAATTCAAGAATCCGGAATGGAGTACCTCTTCGCCAGCAGTAATATCAACCAGTTTTTCGATTGTTTGAGGCAGCTCAAGCCACTGTGGAGCTGGACTTCCAGAAACACCCGCGGAAGTATGCACAGGAGACGACTGGGTAATTCTAACTAACTTTCCGCTAATCAGGCAGCTATAGAATGTTATAATGCATGATTCGAGCGCAGTTCCCTTCTCAGGCGTTCTAATATTCCGGGCGCCTCCACAGCACCACGAGGACCAGCTCCAGGTTGGGAATGGTAACTCGCGGGCTGTGCCGTCTTGCATCAGAACCGTCTGGGAACAGGTGTTTCTGCGACGATTGGAGACTGATGATATTGTCCACGTGAGTGAGTTCGCAAAATGCGACTTTGGTAGACCCCAGATGAACTCATCACCCCCTAACAGTGCTAGGGCCCTCGTCACACCAGCAAACGCATTCAAAATATCCGATCCGAAAGATAATTGCCGCACACTGTATCCTCGAAGTAGTCGGCTATAAATTTCGTAGAACTTGTCTGATTCGGTCTTCACGCTTCGGTTGTATGGTTTCCACTCGGCCAGGCTTCTTGGGATTGTGACATCATCATGCACAGCAATTCGAGGACATTCATCTTGATGGGCTCTTCCGACTCTAAGAATTTCTCTTCAAGCCAGCTTGCCGTCTTGCAATGCCAATAAATCTGCTTTTCTCGGAAGATTAACAGCCGTCGGGAGAAGAGACGCTCTTGAAATGTCCATGCTCTTGTTTGCCATGGAGATATTCGGTCATAAATAGACAGGGGACTGGTGCTATCATCGACAATTTTGAGAAGACTGATGGTAGGCAAATAGAGAATATCTTGGCGGACGTCCCTAGTACCGGGACGAACGCCTTGAAGCCCCGAACTCGCGTCTCCTGCGGCGGCCACGATGGTTAGAAGTGCCCTTGAGTAGATAGCACCCATCTGGGATATTTGGTCCTGCTGGCTCGCTGGGTCATCTTGGAAGATACAGAGTGTATCAATCCAGCAGTACTGCTCACCAATGGCTTCGGTTACCTGTATAGCATCCTTAATGGTTGCAGGTATGTCTTCTCCTTCAAGTGCTCCTTTCTGGCTAAGCATTGCCCAATCTGCGTGCGTGAGTTTCTTTTGCTTTGCTGAACCCCATACGTATGATAGTGCAACGAAACGACATGCTGGAGGGGCAGTAGTGACACATGAATGTTTTACATCTATCACCAGTAGATTTTCCGGCTGAGGAGGGGGTCGCGGCCAAATTGGCAAATGGCATTTATCTCCATGATGACTTTCGCAGAGATCCAGCCATTTCTTAAATAGGACTGGATCCGCCGTTTCTTCAAAAAGCCGTCCAGAGAACCTGCTTGCATGTGTTTCCCTGAGCAACCTATCCGAATCTCCATTCAAGCCAAACCCTCCCGGAACCGGATTGAGACAAACTTGAAACGTAACGGATTGAAACTTTTCTGATTCTATGATGAAATCAACATGCCGAGGGTGATGGCACTCCAGAAACTCATCATACTTGGTGGACCATTGCATAGGACAAAGGCAGAAGTGCACTGCTTGGAGAATGCAATGAGCGTCTTTCGAGATTCTCGTTGTATCAAAGCTCTGCTCTAACAACTGGCACAATGAGCAGAGCTGTTTCCTGGCGATTATATCCTCGATGGAGCCTATATCGACATTTTTGACGTTATATTGTAGGCCATTATTCCCAAATATATGACGCTGAAAATCAATCCCGGAGCAAATCTCACATAACTTAACGCTCACCATTGCTATTTAGCTGATGCTGTAAGGTTCAAACTAGCAGGAGAGTATATCGCCAAGAATACCGGAAACCTTCTCAAGGAGTTACTTAAGCACTAAAGTTGATGAATGCGATTGAGGTCAGGAGAGGTATTAGTTCAGCTTTATCTTATAAATCAGACGCTCCGTAGAAGATTTTGGTTCCGGGGCAGGGGAAGCACGTGCAATGGCTCCCTATATCCCCCCAAATCTTCTGCGAAGCGTCTAAGAACTTATAGGCATCGTTTAGGTATAAACTAAATTTTTTAAAAATCGTATTTTATATATTTCTACGAGCTATATCCTAACCACAATAGGTATATTATATGTTATTATTAATTCTATTTATTGCCCGATTTAGTCCCTTTTAAGTCTATATAGACTACTATAACGGGCGCTCCTAAAAGGTATATATCAGATAAGATAGAAAAAGGTTTTACTAATGTCCCACTAATGTCCTAGAGGAGACATGGTTAGATAGACAAGGGGCAAAGGGCTTTACTAGTGTCTTAGAAGGATTATATAGGGAGCTGGTTCTCCTTTAGAGAAGAACCAGCAATTAGTCTCTAAATAGAAGAGGTTAGAAAGCATTTGTCCTTTATATATAAAGCTCGTTTATCTTTAACTTACCTTCTACTTACCTATAACTCTTATTCTACACTATTGATTAGATAATTATACGTTCCGGTTAGACTGATCTCTTATAATTACTGCCTTCTATATAGGAAAAGGCCCCATAAGGAGAAAAACCTAAATATTTTCTTTCTACTAGTCCTACGCGTTCTACCTTCGCCTAGCTAATATATCTCTATATCTTTATATCTACCTTATATACTATACTTTTTAGGTATATTAGAAGGTCTAGGAGGAAGTAGTAGAAGGGTTTAGCGATTTACTAGTGTATTACTTATGGCTAGGCGGGGGTATCTAGTCCTTAAGGGGCTAGAAGGGGGCGTAGCCTTTAGTGTCCTCTTAATAGATCTTATATACTATTTAGAACCACTAAAGGACTTCTTAGCCTATAAGCTATTATATTATTATATATAGGCCCCTTCTTATAAAGAGTATCCTAGTAATATTATCTATATCTATATTAGCAAATAGTTAGTCTTCTACTAAGTAATAGTTATAGAAAAGTAATATATAACGTACCGACTAAATAGGCTATCTATATATATATTATAGCGTAATATTTAGAGTATAGATACTTGCTAGCTAATATTTAGGCCCAGGATTTCCGTCTATAAGGTATAACTATTACGGACCTTATATTAGTAGTAGTATATTAACTTAAAGAAGAGACAGATAGGCTAGTAATTATAGCGTAAAAGGCGTTAGAACCGATTAAACTATAAGACAAGGGGTATTTAGGTTATATAATTGGTTACGGGACTAGTTTAAAACGTAAAAGTATAGGAATATAGGAATATGGGACGTATTAACGTACTAATATACTAATATACTTGGTATATTTCCTAGGAGTTGGATTATATATTTAAAGGACTATAGTCCCTACCTTAGATTGCTTCTCTCTTTATAGCAAATTTTAGAATATAATTAAAGTTAATTTATTAGGCAACTACTCCACCAGTTATACTTACTCTTATTAACTATTATTTACCTATATACCTAGCCTATTAATAAGTCCACTATAGTATCTACTATAAGGCTTTATTATATATTTACTACCTAGTTACAGTACAATAAGTTAAATAAAATACTACCTAAAGTAGCACCATGATAATACTGGGGGGATTAACCTCTTAGAAAGATACTAGTATAAGAGAAAAAAGAGGCTTATAGATAGTTATAATAGACCGACTTAAGGAGGTAATAGATCGTATTAATATTAATTAAGTAGGTTTTAAAAATAGACTTAAGGACTTCGGAACGATAAAGATAAAGATGCTATTAATTAAACAATTCTTAAGAGAAAGATTAAAGCTTAAAGAATTCCTTATATAAATAAGGCTTAAGATATAGCACGAAGGAACCAAGCTACCTACCCTAGCGGATAAGGTCGCGTATATAGGGTTATTCTTATCGGATCGGGCATTAGAATGGTTTAAACCCTATTTTATAGAGTTATAAACTAATAGGTTAGCTATAACCAATTTAGAAGTTTAATATATGTTTTTAATATAGGGAGGATTTGCGGAGAGACTTATATAAATATATAGAGACCCAGAATTAACTATAACGGTAGAACGAAAACTATATAAACATATATAAGTATTGGCTATAGACTATACAATATAGTTTTAAACGCTAGTAACGCAGACTAAATAAAATAAAGAGGTGTTAATATTATAGTACTAAAGAGGTATTACGGACCTTATACCGGTAGTAGTGTAACTACTAAAAAAGGATATAGACAGACTGGTAGTAGAAGCGCCAGAGACGCTAAAACCGATTAGACTATAGGACGAGGGGTAACTAAGTCACATAATAAGTTACGGGACACGTTTAAAATGTAGGAACATAGGAACGTAGGAACGTAGAAATACGACGTACTATGTAACGGGACTAGCCCAGTTACAGTAGGAATGTCTCGGTGAAACACTCGACAGATAAATTTCGACGCTTTGATCAAATTCTGCCAAATTCTGCCAAGTTAATCAAATTCCGCCAAATTCCGCTAACTTGATTAAATTCCACCAAATTCCACTGATATAATGGAATTTAGTTAAAACCTGTTAAAACCCACATGGGCTTATGCCTACGCGTCTGCTGCCAAGACCCTAAATATTTAGTTATACGTTTCCTATGTTCCTTTCTCTTCTTTACGCAATGTCTTGTACTCTGCAAGAGCTATATACCCTTAGATTTAGATAGAATTTATATTGTTCCTTCAAATCTTCCCTAAAGCCTCTTCGCGCCCTCATATACTAATATACTAACGTACTTAGTATATTTTATAGGAGTTGGATTATATATTTAAAGGACTACAGTCCCTACCTTAAATAGCATCTCTTTTTATAGTGAATCTTAGAATATAACCAGAGTTAATCTGTAAGGCTACACTCTATAATTATACGTTTAATCACCCTATAACTTATACTTGTTCTACCTATATACCTAGCCCATTAACATACCTACCATAGTATCTCCTATAAGGTATTATTACACATTTACTACTAAGGTAATAACGTATTTCACGGGTGAGCTGGTCAAACGGGTGAGCTGATCACTTCAAAAACACACCAAAAAATGGAAAAATCACACTTTAATATCTTAACAACCACTTAATAATAAATTTTAATAATTTA
>Ga0307507_10002826_pt1 | contig 35236 bp, 4 predicted proteins | sample 7_EM_MG_FD_207223 | JGI IMG/M metagenome (GOLD analysis project Ga0307507, IMG submission 207223) | Populus trichocarpa ectomycorrhiza microbial communities from riparian zone in the Pacific Northwest, United States - 7_EM | ecosystem: Host-associated > Plants > Roots > Unclassified | place...
AACAAGACGTTGCGTAAAGAAGAGAAAGGAATAACGAGAGAATCTTGCAATTAAACAGTTTAGGGGTCTTGGTCGATGCGTGCGCACGTACGCACGCGGACGGACTTTGGTAGTATTCGATTGATCTGGTAGAACTTAGCAGAAGTTAATTAAGCTAGCAGAATTCGGCAGAATTTGGTTAAAGCTTTAAGTTCTATCTATTAAGTGTTTTACTAAGACATTCCTACTATAACTAGGCTAGTCCTATTACAGTACCCCCCCTTTAGCTAAAGGTCCAAAATAATACAATTTTATCATGTCGTATTTTACATTAGGTGGTGGTATAGAGTTTTACCAGTTCTAATTATTAAACGGACTAATTAGGATTTTCTATCCCTGGGATAGAAAATTACTATTAGTTTAGTAAAGGCGGTAAGCCAAACTAATATCTTTATAGTAGGTTTTAGCAAGGCAAATCTAACCAATTAGATAACTTTAACCGCCAGTTAAAGTTCCTTAATATCTTACGCGTCATATAACTGTGTTATAAGCGTTATGGTATTCTTTAAGCTCTTTTTAATTTTAAGTTTCCTGCTATTATATTTCGTGTATTCGTATTAGGTGGCAGTTGTTTGCCTTTATATTATATCCATCCAGCCAGAGTAGGCCGCGAAGGATGGTCCTTATAGAATTCTTTTACTAGGGAAGGCGTATTGGTCTTAACTTGCTTATAAAGCTCCTAGGTTTATATTTCATATCCTTCCTATTTAATAAGAAGTTTAAATTGTTTAGATTATATTTTCTATTGCATATTATTAATTAAGTTAATAAAGTAAGAACCATTACCATTGTCAACAATTATAGGAGGTAGTGGCGGCACTTTATAAGTCATAGGTTTGTCTTTTAAGGGTTGCAGCAAGCTTATATAAAACGTTAGATATATTTTTATCTTAGTCGGTAGTTTAAGCTTATAAGTATATAGGCTTAATTTCTTCTTAATTTAGTATAGGCCTACAAACTTCTAATTAAGTTTCTTTAAGGGCCGTTAAGTCTTTAGGTTTTGTGTATTTAGGTAAACCATATTACCTTCCTTAAAGTCCTATACGGGGGCTTGTTCTTTATTTGTATGCTATTCCTATACCGTTTAAGCGTATATTAATTCACTTTATAATAGTTCCGTTAACTGCTTTATTTAATTAGTAAAGTTATACGCGTTAATTAACTAAATCTGTTTAATTATAGGTCCTATTATGTTAATTTCGGGTTATGGTTTAAATCCGAGTTAAGGGTCTTGTCCATAGGTTGCGTAGAACAGCGTTATGCCTATTAATATATTTATTATATTGTTCGCAGTAAACTCAGCTAAAGGCAGCCATTTTTCCCAGTTATCTTGTAGGTAGGAGTAGTACATTTATAGGTATTGTTCTATAATCGCGTTCGCAATTTTAGTTTAACTATCTATCTCCAGATAAAATATAGTTAAGAGTTATGTTCAAATACTTAATTATTTATATAGAGCTTGCTAGAAGTCTAAAACGAACTAGCTTTTATAGTTGGATATTATCGAATTAGGAAGTCCGTGTAGCTTAAAGACATACTTAACAAAATATTTAGCTACTAATATCGCATTAATTAAGTCCATAGGAATCATATATTGCATTTTTATAAGACGGTTAACAACTACTATAACATTTATAAACCCGTTACTGTTAGGCAAGTTAACTATAAAGTTAATTAAGATATCTCGCTATCTTTGCATTGGAATTGGCAACGGTTAAAGTACTCCTTACTTCTTTATGTGAGAGGTCTTCCCATATATATATGTTCTATAGGCTCAAACGTATTTTCGTACATAGTCGTGCATTATAGGCCAGTAGTATACTTATTAAATAATCTTATAAGTCTTTGCACAGCTAGGATGTCCTACTATAGGGGAATTGTGTATAAATTTAAGTATCTTAAATTATAAGGGTTTGGAATTCGGAACTACCATCTTCTATTAATAGTATAGTCGATTGTTACGAATTTCGTATTTGGTGAGTATAATATCTTTATACTATCATTTTCCTATTTAAATTGCTTTTATTATATCTACTATCTATATATTGTTCTTATATTTGTATTCTATTAGCTTATTAATTTCTATTTCCTATTTATCAATTTCTAATTTGTTTCTATTAAGTTCCATATCTAGGAATATAGGACGTAGTTTCTTAAAGTATTTAGGGGGCAATAAGATCCGTAATTAATTTATAATCCGTTTATCTAAGGTATTTATAGGTAAATCTTGTAATTATTATATCAATATATTAGGCTTCTAATTGAGTTTGCCCAGTTAGTACATAATCTTAAAGTTAAATTATAAAAGGTATTTGGCCTAATAAATTTAGCGCTATATTAACTGCTTTATAGTTATAAAGTACTGTAGGTTTTTATAGTCCGTTAACACGCGTATTAAAAACAATAATCCTTTAAGTTCTAGACACCATTGTTTAAAGTATTTAATAATTGTAAGTAGTTCCTTATTATATATCTTGTAGTTCAATTCAGCAGGGGCAAGCTTTTAAAAGAGAAAGGCTACTGGACGTAGCTTACCGTCCTTATTATATTACAATAACACTCCCCCTAGGGCATAATTAGATGAGTCTGTTTTGACGACATATTTAAGGTTAGGGTTAAAGTGGGCAAGAATTAGAGTGGTTATAAAGCATTATTTTAAGTTATTAAAAGCTTGTTTATATCTAGCAGTCTATTTAAATTTTATATTCTTTCTTATTAGGTTTACTAATAGTTAGGTAATTTTTAAGAACTAGTTAATAAATTAGCGGTAGAAATTTGCGAATCCTAGGAATCCTTAAATGTCTTATATATTACTAGGGCTTCCCCAGTTTATAATCACAGCAACCTTTTTAGGGTCTATTTTAATTCCGTCACGGGATATAATCAGGCCTAGGTACGTAACTTCAGACGTATAGAACTTGCATTTCTTAATATCGCATTATAAACCCACATCTTGCAAATATTTAAGGACCATTTAGACGTGTTTTTAATGCTTAAAAAGCGAAGACAAGTAGATTAGGATATTATTAATATACGCGGTAATAAATACATTAAGGAATTCACGAAGCGTATTGTTAACATATTACTAAAATATACTGGGACCATTCTTTATACTAAATGGCATTACTAGGTATTTAAAGAGTCCCTATTATATATAAAAGGCTATATACTTCTTATCTCCTTCTTAGATGCGAATTCGATTAAAGGCAGTAACTATATTAAGCTTTATAAAATATCGTGCCTTTGCCAGGCGGTCAAGCGTCTCTTAAATTAAGGGAATTGGATATTAGTTTTAAATCGTAATTATATTTAGGGCTTGGTAATTAATATAGAATCTTAAGCCTCCTCCTAGCTTTTTAATGAATAATACGGGTAAGGTAAATAGAGATTAACTAGGGTAAATAAATCCTTTTTCTAGATACTTATTAAGGTATTATTACATTATAAGCAGTTCTTCTTATAATATACTATATAGCGGACCGAACTTTGGTATCGTACTAGGTTTAAGTTCTATCTTAAAATTATATTTATCCCAATACAGGGGCAGCTAGTCTGCGAATCATTTTTTAAACTCATTAATTAGATTATAGTACTCCTTAGGTACAAGAGGTTAAGGGTTAATATACTACTTTAGTTCTAGCGCCTTCTTAATATCTTCTATTATTATAGCAAAGATTTTATGGTCTCGTTTTCTTGCTAACAAAATAAAAGGTGCGGCTTATATTATACAAATTTTAAGGGGTTTTAATATATCATCTTTACATTCTTTACTACAATCAGCAGTTATAGTTTTGTTATATTGGTTTAAGGTTTATAGTAAGGGCAATTTATATTATATTAAATTCAAATAGTCTTATATATATTTATAGGGCAGGTAGTGTTTTAAATAATAACTTTAACAATAGGTTATACGGAATTTTAGTATTTCTTTAACCCAGTTAATTAAAGGGTCGTGCTGTTTTAGCTATCCATATCTAAGTATTATCTTATATTGCTTTAGGGGTGTTATAAATAGGGAAATATATTTAAGGTATTTACCTATCCACATTTTTATAAGAGCGTAGTGCGTTAATTTGCTATATATTAAGGGTTTGCCATTAAAGCCTTATAGGCCTTAGGGCTTATTAAGTTTCTTTAAATTTAGGTATTAGGTTTTTGTGTAGTTTATATTAATAAAGCCTATGCTAGTAGCTCCGCTATCTATAAGGATTTATATCTCCTTCTATTTTCTAAGTATTTAAATTTCGCCAAGTATATTAAGGGAGTTGTGTTATATATTAGCGCTAGAAGAGCCTAGACACTTATACTCTTCCACTTCTTATTCTAAGGCACGACTTAGCCCTAGGATAATTCGTTTTCTAAGTTAGCCAAGCATAAGATGCTTTATAACGACTAGGTATAATTTATAGAATAAGTATAAGTTAAGGAGCAAGTATGGCTTAAAGAACGAGTGCGATTTAAGAAGTAGGTATAATTTAAAGACCAGGAGGAACTACAGCGGACTTTTTTAAAAGGGTAAGTTTAGTAATTCCTTTAGATATATCCTTTTCTGCCACATCTAAAGCATTCTCTATTTATGGCTTAAGTCCTTTGTTTGTTAGTTTCTAAGGGTGTGTAGAATCAAGTAGCGTTAAGGTCTATAGGGTCGTGCGTAGGTTTTAGAGAAGGGTCGCGCTTTAGGGTATATATTGGTTTTATAAAGTCTTAAACGCAAGGCGTAGTTAGCTTTAGAGAATAAGTTTATTTATTATATTAAAGGTCCTCATTAATTTGTTAACATATTATAGTAAATTTAGGTAGGTCCTTTAGCAGTTCCCTACCTACTAACTATGCTCTAATTTTATCCGAAATAGCTCATTAAAGAGCAGTAACTTTAGCGGCTTTATTCTAATCTAGTTTGCTAATAAGGCCTAAAAATTCTAAAAAGAAGCTAGTAAAGTCTTAATTCCATTATTATAGGTTTTTAAGTTTAGTAACAGCGGTATATTTATAGCTGGCGTTATTATACGTTTATTCTAATAAAGAGATAAAGATTTTGAAATTAACAAAGGTGCTATTATAGAAAAATAGGTCTATAGTTTATGCAGCATCTTTACTTAATTAAGACATCCCATAGCTAATCTTGCTAGCTTTAGTAGGGTATTAGTTATAGTTTATTAAAAGTTTAAGGCAGAGCTTAGTTATAAAGGGACGCAGATTATTTTAATTTCCATTAAATATTAGAGGGTTAGGAAGCTTTTCTAATTTTATAGTAGGTACTGGGTTTGTTATAGGTATAGGTTAAGCTACCATTACTAGTTTAGGGTTTACATTTAATAGGCTAGGTTCGCATACGGTTATCTTAATTTTGTTTATAGGTGTTACTATTAGGGTCTCTATTATAAGTGTATTAACATTACAGAGTTCTTTACGGAGTGTTTCTATTAATCGCTAATACTGGGCTTCTAGTACAGCCCACTACTAAGCTAAAGCATCTATAAAGGCTTCTTATATTGCAGTTAACTGTTCCCTAACTAGGGTTATAATGCTCGTAGTTAACGCGTGGGATTTAAGGTCGTTTGCCATTTTAATAATAGTTATTTTAGACGCAACGTAATATAAGGGCGCGAAGAGGCTTCGGGAAAGATTTAAAGAAATAATATAAATTCTATCTAAATCTAAGGGTATATAGCTCTTGCTAGGAACAAGACGTTGCGTAAAGAAGAGAAAGGAATAACAAGAGAATCTTACAATTAAACAGTTTAGGGGTCTTGGTCAATGCATGCGCACATACGCACGCGGACGGACTTTGGTAGTATTCGATTAATCTAGTAGAACTTGGCAGAAGTCGATCAAGCTGGCAGAATTCGGCAGAATTCGGTCAAAGCTTTAAGTTCTATCTGTCGAGTGTTTTACCAAGACATTCCTACTGTAACTAGGCTAGTCCCGTTACACCGCAGCTCGCTGTGTAACTAAAGGTAATAACGCGTCCAATTTAACCATTTGGGGGTAGGCTCTAAAGACTAGGAGTATAGGGACTAGGCCCTCTAGGCCAGCCGTATTATTAATGGCTTTAAAAGCCATTTATAGGGCCATCTCCTTACTAATTTCAGGGATTTCAGTTATAATGATTTAGTAGGCTCGTTATAGCGGACTATAGTAGCGCTCTACCATTCCAATGGAGTTATGTAATTCGACTAGAACTAACTTTATAGTTGCTCCCATAGTAGTAGTATAGTGCTTAAACTCCTTACTAACGAAGTTCTTCCTAGCGTCTGTAGTAATTAAGTCTGGTAGTCCTAAATAGCTGTTAATCTAGCACATTTATAAAACATCCTAAGTGTGCTTAGCGCTAATATCTTATAGCTATCTACCAGCTTAAAATTAAGTTGCTTTGTCAACTACGTATAGTAAGGGGGAGCCGCTAATATATATAATGTTAACAATAATATTATAATTGAAATTAACGTCGTCTTATAAGGTAAAGCGAAATCTACCTAAAGATCTACTAAACTTCTGGCAGTAGTGGCAGAGTCTAGTTAGCTCTTTAATAGCAGATCTATTAGTATTGTAGCCGTAGCCAGCCTTATTAAGAAGCTTTTACAGTCTATTAACTAATGGGTAACCATATCGACAGTATAGGCGTTATAGTTCTATGTTAGTTAAGTAGCAAGGGTTCATGTTAAAAGAGTTAATTAAATAAAACTGTAAAGAGAAGTTCTATAAGAGAAATAGGTGGCCAAATTATCTAACTGCTGGCACCTTTTTAGTGCGAGTGATAATAACATCCTTTAGGTTATCGTATTTAATATAGAGTCTATCCATATCTGCTAAGTAAAGTAGGAAAGGAGTATCTGCTTTAACAATATAGAATTATACCTTACCTACAGGGCTGTTAACGTCTATAGTTCTAATAAACATAGAGGCTCCAATCCCAAATTAGACAGTTACTTGGCTCTTAGTTAACGTGTTAAGACTTATAAACTTGTCTACGGCCTATAGAGCTTGGAATTGGCTATAGCCAGCCATAGACTTGCGCGAAGCGCCTATATCAATTATAATTCCCATAAAGACCGTTAAGGTGTATTATGACGCTATAGTTGTGGCCATATTATAGGCAAATGGGTCGGTCTCCGTGTAAGGTTCTATAGTAGACTCTATAGTAAGTTCTAAAGCCGTAAGCAGGTGTGTATAAGCCTTATTAGCTAGCTCTACGCTTATAGAGGTTACTTTCTCTATAATAAATGTTCTAAAGGTGGTAATATAGGCAGAATTATTATTAGGTTCTCCGGCATTGCTTCTAGAGTCGTTAGCGTTGTGTATATAGGCTTTAAAGTCTAAATTATCATCTTTATCTCTTTCGCAAGCAGTAATATATTACTTAAAGTAGTTATCAAAGTTACCCTTATTGCGGCCCTTAATGTTAATAAAGCGTCTCTTATAGTCGTCTCTGGACCAATTACGCTCCTCCTCTATATGTTTCCACAAACGGCAGTCCTCCTTCTTGTAGATATAGCACTTGGCCTTTAGTCTGCCATTGGTTCTACAAGAGCGATTGCTGCCGTAGCGATTAATGTTTTGGTCTTAACTTTAGTCGTTTCAATAGTAGCGTCAATCCATAAAAAAGGCTTAGTGAGACGGTCTTATTAAGGCCTATAAGGGGTGTTCTTTTTCCCATGCAACAATAGAGGATTATAGCTTGCTGATTAACTAGGAAAGGGTTAGAGACAGCAATATGGCATACTAGTACTCCCTAGCAAGTAGTAACTAACTTATTTATAAGAATACGATTTATACGGAAGTCTAGGTATAGTCTATAACATTGCTTTAGCAGTTTGTCTATAAGCAGTTAGAAGTTCTAATAGATTAACTTATTAGGGTTCTCGTCCATAACTTCTTAAAGGGTTATACTGTTCTACTCTATAAGGTTCTTATGATAGTATTCTAGCCCTTTAAAGAACTGTCGCATGTGGTTATAGGCTTCAGTAAAAGGTCTTAACTTAAGGTTCCTATTGTAGTAGTGGTCCTAAGCAAGCCCTTTTAGCATACTAGGGAATGCTACTACATAGCCTTCTAGTGGTAAGCCAGACCTCTTGCAGATGTTATAGAAGATGGTTAACTTAAAGTTAAAGCTGTTACTAACTCTATCGTACTTTTGGTCGTCTGTATAGATCTTTGCAATCGTGGCTACCTCCTTACTGTATCTAGGTCCTTGCCTAGGTCCTTGCTCCATACTAGGCACGGCTAGTTTAGGTAGTATATATGTGTTTAGCTGCTGCGGTTGCTGCAGCTACTGCGGTTGCTGCGGCTGCTATAGTTGCTGCTCTCTTAACCATTATAATTGGTTGATAAGAGTGTGGATTTAGTTGTAATTAGAGGATTAAGGACCAGGAGGGGTAGCAGAGGTAGTAGGGGTAGCAGGGGCAGCGATTAGAGTAGCTAGTGGTGCAGCAGTTGGGATAGCTAGTGGGGTTAGCAGAGCAGCTAGTAGTAGGGCTGGAGATGCTTATATAGCTAGTAAGGGACTATAGAAAGGTGTTAATACCAGTAGAACTACAGTAAGCTTATCTAGGGTCGAATTAAGTCGGTTTTGCAGAGCCACAGTAATTATTAGCTTAATATTAATAAGGGCTAAACTAATCTCTTTATCTATCCATTTGTGAAACTCTTCTTTATTGGCGACGTCCGTCAGCACTTTGCTAAGAGGGTATCTTTTATCTTACTTAACAATATATACTCCTCTCTTAACTAGGTAGTTATGGATTCCCATTCTAGTATTAAATTGTACTTATTTAAAGTATTCTGGCGTGAAGTCCTTAAAGTCTTCCTAAAACACTGTCTATAATAAAAAGTCTGTGAGGTTATGCCGTGTATATAGGTGTATTTTAGTCTCCATATACTCCATTAGATCGTTATTTATAGCCATCTCCAAGTCAATTCTATAGCTGTACTTGGTAATTCTTTCCTTCCAATTAATTTCCATATTGTTATTTCTTTGTGTATGTGTTCTCTATAGCTATAGAAAGCCGTAGAAAAGGTATATTTATGTATATTATAATTTAAGGTTAAGTGGAGGTTCTAAAGGTTTGAGTTTAAGGTTAAGGTCGAGGTTAAGGGTTATGGTTAAGGTTAGGGGTATACGTTCTCTACAGCCGTTAGGCCTATAAAGTGTTCTTAGCAAGATTGCTATTCTCTTAGTGATCTATTATATTAGCTATAAAGCCAGTACAACTTCTCTTAAGCTTAAGGGAGGTTATAATCTTCTCCAAGTAAAGATACAATTCTCTAGGCGATCTGACGCGTTAGCAGTCAAGCTAATACGTAGTCTTAAGCTTTAAGGGTAATATAGCTTTCTCCTTTAACTAAAATAGGGCGATAGCTCTGCGATCATTAAACACTAGGTAAGTGGTGCTATTTCTTAAGCTTTGCTATTGCGTATTTCCTAATCTGTACGTCTACTGATTAGTGTCGGTATACTCGCTTTATCAACGTGCACGAATATCACTTGTAGTGGTACGTATGCGGTGTTAAAGTTGGTAGTTGATTGTTGTCTAGAAGTAAGGGGTTACTCTAAGGTCAAATTAGCTAGCCTCACTTCGTGGTCTCGTGACCACGTTACATGACTAACGTTCCGACAATTATATATCTAGAAATATTATCATTAATAAGATTAAATAATGGAAAGAGACTTAGAAATTAATTAACTTAATAAAGGGCCCTTATATTATAATTTAAATCCTAAGAAAATTCTACGGAAATGCCCAATCTGTGTATATATTGAGACGAAGTTGTCTAGGCAGGATTTGCAGAATGCATTGACATAGCTTAGTATATAGTTTAGAACCAATTTTGCGCGGCTAGGCGAGCTGGCTGTTAAATTAGATGCTAGGCCAGTTATAGCGATACCGCCCTTACTTAGTATTATTATTTAAGGACATAAGTGGTATTTACACTAGGTTAAAAGTTGGGGACAAAGTTATAAGTCATTCACCTCTTTACTTCTTTATATTTAGTTTCCCTTAAATATATATTATAATAGCTATATATAAACTGTTCTATTTTAGAGAACGTATAACTAAGCGCTAATATAGAGACTTTTAAGCGTCGCCTAAGGTAGGTAAACTACTTTACTTATATAATTAAACCTAGCGCTTAGCTGAATTATTCTTATATAAATTACCACTTCTAATTAAAATGCCTCCTCTTTCTAAATACAAATTTTTATAAACAGTTTAACACTGTATAACTCTTATTAAATATTTTAGCACAATTCTATATTAATGTTGTTACTAGTGCCTTAAGAATTGTAAGCGGGAACTTCTTGCGTTTTATTACTTAGAGACAAATGGCAACTAGAAAAAGATATAACGCTTAACAAACTTCTAGAAAATAATATAAGCTAGAAAGTTATCTTAGAAAATATACCAGGGATAAGTAAACAAAGCTATATTAGATATTATTACTCTTAATTATAGAAAGTCCAGGATAACCCAAAAACAGCCGAGGTTATAAGGCTATATAATAGGTATTTTAGTACTACGCTAAAACTATATAAGTACTTATAATATTTGTTAGACATAAAGCCTAAATATAGAAGCCTATTGCTAAAGAACTAGCGCTTCCTTAGCCTATAATAGAGGCTATATACTAGCAGCTCCGGAGAGAAGGACCTACTGTACTTAGAAATACTAAAAGGAAAGGGTAGAGAAAGTCGCGTAATCTAAAAGCCTTTTAAAAGGAACTGAAACCCCTGCCTTAAATACTATTAGGGTTATACAGCGGCGACAAATACCGTACTATATATGACCTAGTTAACGACATTCTTAAGGAGCGTAACCCTAAGGGATTGGATTGGTAGGTATTACTAGGTAGAGAATATAGGTACTAGACTAGATTCTAACCCCTCTAGAAACGCAGCCTAGGAAAAATATTACTAGATAGTATATTATACAAGAGTAGGATATAGTGGAGCTAGTAATCTCTTTAGACTAAAGTAAAGTGGATTTAACCTTAAATCTAATCCATCCAGCTAGTAGAAGCTTTAGCCACTATATATTACTATATATATGGCACCAAAATACATCTTATTTAAATACTTGTATCTTAACAACTATAAAAGCTACTTATATAAAATTTTAAATATAGTTTATTAAATAGTAAATAAAGCCTTTTATGAAATAAAATTATGAAAATTATACTCTATATATGAGGTGAGGATGTAGATAGGGAGTTTAATAATTAAACAATAGGGTATATTGTATAGATAGATAAATCCTTAAAGGAAAAGGAGGAGTCTGTGTGTGAGGTAAGGAAGGGTTTTCCCTAAGGATATGCGCTGCACGTGCCTTATAGGCGAGTTACCCCTAAGTTGCTCTAGGGTCGCCCATACCTTATAGCTATATAACTATCTACTTAGGTTTCACCTAATACCATATAATACTTTTATATTTTCACCTTATATTATACTATAAATAATATAATTTTTATTTTATAAAAAGCTTTATTTACTATTTAATAAACTATATTTAAAAATTTATATAAATAGCTCTTATAGTTGTTAAGATATAAGTATTTAAAAAAGACGTATTTTAGTGCCATATATGCGGTAGCTGCGTATATACAGTGGCCAAAGCTTTTATATTATTTAAATCTAAGAGCTCCGTAGAGTTTTAATATATTTATATACTAAATATAGAAAGGCTTGGCGTTAATATATATTATTAAAAAAAAGAAAAAATATAATTTGAAAAGAAAAGAAAAAAAGGTAATTAAAAGAAATTAAAAAAGAAAAAGTAAAGAGAAGTAAGAGAGAGGTTAGTAGGTAGTAAGCGTTTAGGTAAGCTACAGAGTACCAGGTATAGAGCTTTAAGAATAAACTTTCTTATCTTATTGTATGTAATATATACGCATACTCTCCTTCCTTATTAAGACTAACTCTTTCTATATTAGGTTAGATTTAGAGCTTTAAGAGCTCTATAGCTTTAAATCCACTCTATCTAATCTATTAAATTAATAGGATTCACCAATTAAAAGACGGCTCTGCTATAGAGCTTTAGAATTAACCTAGTCTAAAAAGACTACTAAGTAGAGCTGTAGTGGCACTAGGATGTAAATAAGGGGCTCTAGGCGATATAAAAGTTAGATAGCATTATAAAAGAGCTATATTTTATTTTAATAATAATAAGAACGCTAGGGAAATGCAATAAAATATTAAGGAGAAATTGTTAAGAGTAGGGACTTGTTAAAAGTAGGGACTTATTAAGCCATATCTGGTAAAGTTTAATTAGTATTATATTCCTAAGTTGTTTCTTATAATGCTAGTAAAAAAATATAGTGCTAGGGAAGTATAGACTAATTAAAAGCCGAGAAGCTAAGGATAAAAATAAACCTTTATTCCCCTAGGGGATTATTCCCCTATAGCTTTATTCCCCTAGGGCTTTATTCCCCTAGGGCTTTGTTCCCCTAGGGCTTTGTTCCCTTAGGGCATCTCCTTAGCTCGCTTAGATCTGCCTTTATATATAGGGTAAACCAAAAGCATAAATTATGGCCACCCCTAATTACTACGCGTATACCCTTAATTAATATGCGCATATCCCCTACTAAATAGGCTTAGATTCTTCCTCTTTAGGTTAGAAAGTTATATATATTTAACTTATTTATATCTGTATTAGTGCGCAATACGCCCATACCTAAATTAATACCTTATATTTGCATTACTTTCCCCTATATCTACTATGGCTCTTAACCTACCTCCATTAAAGCTATATAATTACATAAACTTTACTCTTAATAATATTAATAAATTTACTAAAGGGCAGGGCTATATAGCGTTATAGGTAGTAAGAATGGTGGTAAAAGTCAAGATGCCTCTATAGATGGCTTGCTAAGTATTGACGGTAATATTTTATAGACTTATAGCGGCCATGGGGCCTTGCTCTTTTAGCATAACTTTACTAATAGATCCTTTGGTGTATTCTAGCTTTAATTTAAACTCTATAAGCTGTACTATTAAGGGTGGTGGGAAAAGGCCAAAGAGTTACTTATATAAGTAATAGAGACGAGAAAAAGGGTGCTTAGAAAGGAGTATCTAGATATACTAACCAGCATAGCTAACCTGGCGTCGACGTATAGGAATTAAGGGCGGTAAAAAAAGGCTAAAGAGTTAGATATATAAGTAATGGGGCCAAGAAAGAGGGTGCTTAGGGAGGAGTATCTAAATATACTAGCTAGCATAAATAACCTAGCGTTAACGTATAAGAATTAAGGGCGGAGGAAGGAGGCTAAAGAGCTAGAGGTGTAAGTAATAGAGATAAGTTTAAGGGTGCTTAGGGAGGAGTATCTAAAAACACTAGCCGGTATAAACAACCTCGTATTTACACTAAAGTCTTAAAGCTGTAATAAGGAGCCTATCTTACTAATAGAAAAATGCCTACAGTTAGGGAAATAGATCTTTGGCACTCACCATCCTAATATAAAGTCTTTGCTTAAAGCTTTAAATAAGTGGCAATAGGAGAATATATAGGAATTTAACGCAACTGTATTTTAAAGAATATAAAGCTAGTGAAAATGTTAAACAGGTTAAGCTGCGTAAGTATTCTTATAAGTAATATCTAATAGTAATAAAATGATTTTGCACTAAATATCGCCACTATAAATAAAGAGGGTGGCCGACCCGTACCGGCCATACCCTTATTAAGATATACTGAATTAGATGGACTATGGGAGAGAATGGTTAATAGATAGACTAAGCTATATATGGCGAAATCCAGTCTCTAGAGAACGCCACTTAATTATATGCAAACGTATTTTATAACAGCAATCTCTTAGCCTGTTTTATATACGAGCCACCAGCACTATCCAGTACTATTATTTAACACTTAGACTTAGTTTAGTGAGATAACTATTAAGAGATCTGCTTTTAGGGCGGAATATTGGCATTATTAGTCTTGGCGCTTATATGGTTTAGAAGCTTCTAGAAGCAAGCCAGGACTTCGCGGCGCCTATATAGCTACTTTAAAATCCTACTATTTAACCATTTTTAGGTTCCTTAGGGTCTTGTTATCTTAGTGACTATACTTAGCTAAAATCACTTCCTTATCTTTATCCTCGCAGATTATATTAGAAACTAGTAAAATATTTTCTTTTCTTAGCTCCATTGTGTATAATCTAATTACTTATCTAATTATTTTCTGGGCGGATTACCTGTATAACCCAGCACCTAGGTCGCACGATTGATGAAAAATGGCGGCCGTAAAAAGTAGCTTTAAGTCTTGACTAGGTAAGCGTAAGCAATAAACGGCAAGAAATGTTTTGTTGTGCTTACGCTAACCTTAAATAGGCGCTAGTTACATATTACAAGCAGACGGCGCCATTATTGAATCGCTTTCCCTCTCTAATACGTCCAATATGCTGGAAATAATATTGGTATAGCCCTGCATCTTATATAGGACTGTTTGCAAGGCTTAGGGACTAAGCATATAATACTAATACCCTGAAAGAGAGAAGTCATAGAATAAAGAGAGGAAGAGAAAGGGGAAATGAATCCGAGTTTAACCAAACACCGTCGTTTGCTAACATAACCTACCAAACGATAGATATACAGTACTAGGACAAAAGTCTCCAGTCGGAAGCCTTTTTACACCAAAACTTACCTAAAACGCTTTAAGATTTTATACCTACCACGATATTTTATTAAGCTAAAATTAAAGCTACTGGTAGATTTTTACTTTAACTAAAACTTTCTATTAGTAGTATTTTATAATAATAACGTGGAAAATTATTGTAAAGCTGTAAAGTTAGGTAAAGGTTAAAAATCTCTATTTCCCATACAAATTCGCTTAAAATTTAAGTATCTAAACTTTGGAGTATATTTATCTTTATAATAATAATTTATTATTAAAATCTAAATAGACAATTATACTTAAAAAGTAAATTTTTATAATTATTAATTTTTGTAGCTTAAATTTTTAATAGTTTTTATTATAAAGATACGCTGCGAAGAAGCTAAGTTTTGGTGGGAAAAGGAGACTTATGACCCATGACTATAGCAACGGTTCCAGTGCCTGCCGATGTTATGAATACAACTAAGCTGGATTCACAAGACCCCTTAGGTCACAATCCTTCAGGTCGCACGATCCCCTATATTGTGCGATTACATATAACCCACGATAACTTGCGCGATCCCTTATGCCGTACAATCCCTAGTCTCTATCCGTATGACGTGAAAGGGCTATTCCTCTGCCTCCAAGCATTCGCATTAACTTTAACGAAATTAATCTACCCTCCCATAATACCTACCGACATAAAAATTACACCAAATTATAGAGAAAAGCCTACTTTATAAAGCTATAAGATCCTTAGCTCCTTATACTGTCACGAAGTTCGTGTAGAGCAGTTCATTGATGAAATGGGTTGATTGATTGATGATCTTGTATCGTGTCTTTTTGACCTTAATCTGACGTGTCTTCAGTAACGTATCTTCGTGCACGTGACTTGTGCACGTGACCTACGCCTTTAGAGAATACAGATTATCTAACACACCCCCTTAGCTTTAAGCTCTTTAAGGTCAAAGCTAACCACCTTCTTGTGTCCGTTAATGCGTTAATTAAACCATAATATTATCTAAATCCTTTCTTCTCGCCCTAACCTTCTCCCTTAGGTCCTCCAGTTGCTTCTCCTTATTTAGCCACTTCTTAATATCCACCATTCTAACTAGGTTAACGAAGTTCTAAAACCTCTGCTTAGGCAGGGCCTTTATAAGTCTATTAGTAATTATCTCCTTTATTACTATCTATTAAATTTATACTTATCTTATTATATATTCCTAACGTAGCTAGTGTTAATAGATGTTAATATATTAGAGCTTTATAATTAGCTTTACCGTATCTTCTATAATTAGTTAGAGTATCTAGGTATTATTACATTTAATAATTAAAGGCTTATTTAGCCTTAATATTATTACTTTAAACAGTTTACTAATAAAGATAGCTTCCTTTACTATCTATAATAGGGCTAACAACTTAGCTTCTATGCTTAACATCGTAACCATACCCTGCTTATTTGCTCTCTAAGCAATTAGTCCCCTAAATAGCTTTATAATATATCCTTATAAGCTCTTTCTATTAATAGAGTTGTTTGCGAATAATTCATCGCTAATATAGATAAATAATTACGCTTTACTTCTACCGTCTCTTCTATTGTCTCGTCCTTTATTGCGTATTCCTTTATCTCTCCCTCTACCATTTATTCCTTCCTTATCTCCTCTATAGCAGATTACTCTGCTCCTTATGCTATATAGGTACTAGATTATTCTATCTACTACTTAATAATACTCTTAACTTAGGTTCTAATTAAACCTTGCTAGCTATAATACTATAAAAGTAATATCTAGATATGTTGTAGTAGCTGCATAGAGTACTAAACCCAATTTTCTCTAATATAGTATTATAGAAGCTGCTTCTCTTAGTAGGGATATAGAACGGACTAGTAGGTCTATATTAGGGGATAGAAGCGTTAAATAGATTAATTAGTAATTAGTAAGGAAGAGTTTAGATTCTGCTATAGAAGTGTCTAGAAGACGCCCTATAAGATCTATTTTATACTAATTAGCTATCTTCTTAATATAGGCTTCCTAGGATAGCTATAGGAGCCTCTAGCTATAATTATATAGCATATAAATTTTTAGGAACTATTTTAGCTCACTAAGGGTACTTATCTAGTATTCCTTACTTAGCTCCTTAATTGCTTCTTAAGCTTTTTTTTTTTCTATCTTTTAGTAGCAGAAGATAATATTATTAACGTAGAAGAAGATAACTATTCCACCTTTTAGCATAACATATGGCTCCTAGGGTACTTCTTTAAAACCTAATTTGTTTAATAAGCTTATAAGATTCTTCTGCTATAACAGTGGTAATTATTATAGTCTATATAGGGCTTTTCTTAAGCACAGTACTTTGTCTGTCTTTCCTTTATTAAACCCTAGTAGTAGCTTTATATAGACAACCTTGTTAAGATTATAATAGATAAACGTATTAACTATATCTATCTGTATTATCTCTATGTTGAATTTTACGGTAATTACCATAAGGGTTTAGAAGGTTGTACTAGCTAATATAATAGCTCTTGTAGGTAGGTCTCCTAGGGCCTATTAATTTCCGTAGACTACTAAGCGTACCTTACATTTCTAGAGAAATCCGTGCTTGTCCGTCTTATAGATAAATACCTATATTAAGCTAAGGACCTACTATCCCTTTATATACTTCTTATCTATTTCTTAAAACAATCTTATTTAATAATAAGATTAAAAATAGGCTTGTTAAGCCTCTTAAAACTAATCTTAAAGAGGATACATATTAAGGTCCTAGATTAACTAAGGTAGTAGAGGTAAGTTCTTTCTATATAATCTAACATCGCGTATTCTGCCTAATTTTAGCTTACTGTTATTAAGTTAATTATTAAGGTTAAACTTCTTTTCTGCTAAGAAGGCGCCGTAATAGGCTAATATAATCCTTTTAATAATAAAGTCTTTAAACCTATTATCACTAGCTTCCTTAAATAAGTCTTTAACTAAGTTATTAGACACCCCCTAAGTGTTAAACACATCTCCTACTTAATAAGTAATGTCTTAATCAGTACCTTATACATCTAACTTAATAGGATACTTAACATAAAAGGCATATAGAGATTCTTTATCTTCTTCTATTAGAGGTGGTGTATAATATGCATCTTTAAGAGCTTTTACAAGCTTAAGATCTACTAACTTATTAAAGGTTTAAACTAGCTTATTAACATCGTCGTCGTCTTCCTCTTAAATTAACGGTTTAAATATTTTTTTATTGTCTTCTAAAAGGACCTTATTCTTAGTTAAGGTATTAGGGAGTTAAATCTTCTTAATTAGCGTGTCTAATTTAGCGTATAGGTCCTTTAAGATATCCGTTTACTTGCCGTTAAAGAACGTCTTTTTATTAAAGATAATATCCCTAGTAGAGATAATAATACCTTTATATGGGATCCAGATCCTATAGATATTAGTAGAGTTATAGCTAATAAGGTAGCTAATATAGGCTTATAGATCTAGCTTGCTTGGCCTTTTCTTCTTTAGCTGGGTATCTAACGTTATTATATACGCCCTACAGCTATAGGCTTTTAGGTGCGCCAGTTACGGCTTTTTTAACCCATTAGCTAGGAAGGTATAGAACCTCTTATATAGCAATTTCCAACCATTGCTTTCCCATAGCGTTCAATCTTAAAGGTAGACTATATAGTTAACTATCTCGTTCCATAGGTTATATAGTAGATTAGCAGCAATTCTTATTACTTGTGCTCTCTTAATAATTACACCCCCTAAGTGTTTAGCGGTACTGTTTTAAGCTTAAGTATATAGCGCCGAAGGCTTAAATATAATCCCTTACGTCCGTAGCCATTTAAGGGTTCTCCTTCTTCCTAGCTTATTATCTAATCTAATAGTGTTAACTTTAAGGTTATACCTTAGACAAATCCATTAGATAAAATCTTTAAGCACTTATAGTGTCTCCTTCTCCTCACTATGCGTTATTATAAAATACGGGAAGGATCTTCCTAAGAAGGTGTTATAAATAAGTATAACTCATATAAATCCGGCATGCGCTTCTTTAAGGTTAGTCTAGTTAATATAGAGGTTAAGATAGGGTTTATTAATTTTCTGTTTTAAGAACCTTCTTAAGACCTAACGCTTAATTTTAGTAAGACTATAGTGTTAACATTCCGTTATCTTAGGGCCTTAAAGCTTAACTCCTAGGGCGTTAAGACCTAGATAATAAAGGCTTATAAGTCCTAGATAACCTAGATATAGATGCTATAGTTATATATTACCTTTCGCATCTAGATAAATATCTCTTAATAATACTCTACGCTTCTATTAGCGGCGTAGCAGTCGGCTTATATTAAATGCTAATTAACTTCCTAGTTAGACGTATTTAATAGTCTATTATCCGTAACGTTCTTCTATTTAATATAGGATTATATTATCCTTCTAAACTAGAAGATTGTTATCTCCTTTATTATCCGTAACGTTCTTCTATTCAATATAGGATTATATTATCCTTCTAAACTAGAAGATTGTTATCTCCTTTATTATCCTAATAGTACCCTTGTTTTTAAAGTAGATGGAACAATACTAGGTTTATATTAAAGTCCGTATAAAAGGCAACGTCCTTAAGATATAGGATTTCCTTACTCTTATCTAGTTTTATAACTTAGACAGTAATATCGCTATAGCCTAGTATAGGCACTTCTAAGCTGCCGGCGATAATATATTTATATCTTAAAGCTTTCCTAAAATTATAAAAATAAGAGAGGTTATTAAAGATATGGAGAGTGGTTCCTAAGTCAAGAATAGTTAGTAGCTTTAGTGGATAGAGTTAACCGGTGTAATATAATTCTAGGAATATTGCATTGGCTTCTCCCTTAATCTTATTCTATTATTATTAAGCTTCATCTTCTAATTACTTAAGTTATTCTACTTAGGCAGCTAGATTCTTATTATACTCTACCTTTTTACACACCTTTTTTATATATATACCCTCGGCATTAAATCCTTTAGGCCTTTTACACTTAAATAGATACTAACAGTTAGGAAGGGTATGTCCCCTTATATTGCATGCCAGGCATTTTAGGATCTTTAACTTCTTAGAAGACGTCTCTTTAGTTAAATTTATCCCTACCCTTTTTTAACTACGAGATAAGCTATTCCCTCTTCCCTTTTAGACTTTAGTAGCAATAGAGATACCCTCTTTAGGCTCTCCTATAAAGTCTACGTTAAATACACTCCCTTTAGTAGTTAAGGATATTACAACTTTTAAAAGGTTTACAAATGCTTTCCGTAGCTCTATTACTACTTTACGGTATTCTAATAAGTAAGCCTTTTTAATATTATTTACTTGCTTAGTGTATATAACAAAATAGGTTTCGCTTATAGGTTGTATTGCATTTACAAGGTCTATTAGCCAGATCCCATTAGTTATCTATAGAAGACTATACTTCTCTACTATCTTTATCGCATACTCCCATTAATTAAGCCACTGGGTAATTTTTACCTACTTAAGTCCCTTAAGTGATTTGGTATATTATAGTTATACCTTCCTTATTATAAAGTTCTTTAAAGGCTCTGTGTCTTCTTTTAACTAAATTAGCTATTCCTTAACTATAAGGGAAGAGTTAAGCAGTAGCTTCTTCTAAATTAATACTGTGGACATAATCTAGGTGCGGATCTATTAAAGATAATCTTCCTATCTTAGGAAATACTTTATATCCTAGTTATAGTATCGTCTACTATTCTTATACGCTTTCTATTAATTCGTCAAGAGCTGTATATATAAGGTTGCATTCTCGTTAAAATCTATAACCTTTAGATAAGGTGGTTTTTTAAGTAGACCTTCTTAAGGTGCTTCTATAGCTAGGTTAACATAGGCCCAAATTTGCTAATCTATAAGGGCTTATAGTTGCCAGATCTATTGCTCCCAGTCTTCTGGTTTATTAAGGATGATTATAGTTAACGAACTCAACGTTGGTGGAGTCATTTTAACTGATAGGCAAAGGAGGATTTAAGATGGTATTTTTGTCGTCAGGATCGTCCTTGTCGTCAGGATTGTCCTTTGACGATTAAGGTGTTAGAGTCTCATGTCAGAATCGTCCTGTGACACTTGAGGTAGGATTTCTGTCAGAGTCTGCGTCCTTGACGATGAGGTGTCAGAGTCTGACGATGAGGTAGAATTTCTTTAAATAAGTGAGTGATAGCTGGATAGCTTCTTGAGTCGGCGGACCGGGCTCATAACTGTCACGAAGTTCGTGTAGAGCAGTTTATTAATGAAATGGGTTGATTGATTGATGATCTTGTATCGTGTCTTTTTAACCTTGATCTGACGTGTCTTCAGAGACGTGTCTTCGTGCACGTGACTCGTGCACGTGACCCACGCCTTTAGAGAATATAGATTATCTGACATATACCCACGCGACGTTAAGAGGAAGTTGTTGCGGTAGTATGTTGGTATCCTACCTGGGTTTTACCCGCGGGTATACCGCATAAGAGGCTTGTATTATACTATGCTAAGAATTTACGTTACCTCTGTTATTATGCTAGGATATATAATATCTAAAAAGATGGTAACTAGTAAATCTATATAATTATTAAATCCCTATTTTAGATAATAATACTAATATTACTATTAAGTTTTATTTAATATTTTACTACTTTATATGCCCTCCTTTCGCATCTACTACGGCTTAATAACGTTTATTTATATTCCTAATATATCTCGCAAAGTTAGAGGGTTATAATGCCCTCTATTTTTTCTCTATATACTGCCTTAACTCCCTAAGGGTATGTGGAGATCTTTTAGCCACTTTCTGCTTTAATAGACGCCAGATATTCTCTATTAGGTTTAGGTTAGGGAAATTAATAGGCTAGCACATTTTGTCTATACCATTTAGATTATGGAGTTGCTTTATAAGCTTGGCAGTATATAGAGAAGCACCGTCTTCTACAAGAATCGCATGCCTTAAATAATTCCCTATGTATTGTGCTACCCAGTTTATAAATTAGTATACCTAAGGAAGCACCCTTTCTTTATATACTTTGCCCATTACTCTGCCCTATTTTTTCTTAATAACTACTATATCTCTTTTACTAAATGTAGAAATGCTTCTATAGATAGTCTAAGAAGAGTAAGTTCTAAACTTAGGAGCATAATAAGACTTATTATACTTCTCTTTTGGTTACTAAGTGATAAATGCCTTTTTAAAGCCTTTAGTTAAGAAGGAACACTTATTAATCTAGATAACCTAAGCCTACTACTCTAGCTTCTAACTTAAGTGCTTAATTGCCTATGCTAAACGCACTTTCTTTTATACTTTAGTAAGTAGAGGCTTTAAGGTGGCCACGCGGCAACCGTAAGACCTCATCTTAAAAGCTGCCATTAGGGCTTTCTAGCTAGCCTGCATATCTTCCAGCCAGGCAATTTCCTTATATGTTATTTAATAATAAGCGGCGTTAAGGGTTATATAAGCAATAAGGCGTTCCCAGACCTTGCGTATAATGGCAGGCTTTCTGTAACGGAACCTTATAGTAGGAACTACGATGGGTCCTATTATTAGGCTGGGTATATAGGTAAGAACAAATCAATAACGTAATAACAACTAGTGGAGTGGTTGCCTAACAGATTAACTCCAATTATATTCTAAGATTTACTACAAGGAGAGAACTATCTACGGTAGGGACTAAGGTCCTTTAAATACATAACTGTACTCCTAAGAAATCCTCTTTTGTACGTAAGGTATGTGTTATACGTGTTATATATAGACGTACACTACGTACACTTTATATACTGCGTATAACATTATATAACTTGCTTACCATTCCTTATTATATAGTTCCACCGGATCCATTCTAGACCGTGCCTATATTAACTAACTAGCTTCCTGCAACTCTTCCCTAAGTAGTTATAATATTGTACTTAAAGCGTCCGTAATACTATCTCCCTCCTTTTTATCTTTGTCCTTAAAGATTCCTAATATCTCCAAGTTATCTACTAGAGGTGTAATGTCTGTTTAATTAGTCTAGTTAATATTTTTACTTATTATACCTAAAGCTTCTTCTTCTTTATAAGCGCAACGCTGTGCTTGCACTGTGGCTGCCATACTATCGCTTAGTAAGATAATGTTATCTCCATATTCTTGTTATACAAAAGCGGGGTTAGTATGTATTGTAATAGCGAGTCCTTTATCTTAATAACCCTTGTCTTGCTTAGAGTGCACTAAAGCAAACATTTAGTTGTCCTATAACGTTTACTCTATTTTTAACGCTAAATATGCGCGTTCTATGACTTTTAATAGTCTTTGAGTTCCCTAAGTAACTTATTATAGGGTCTCGCGTTTAATCTACTACTGCAAAGCTTAAGTCCAAGTTAGCCGCCATATGCGCCAAACTCTACTGTTCTGCTGAAGAGACTACTTGGGCCCTTAAGGCTCAGCGTCACTCCTTTAAGTCTTAGTAGGTTGCGTTCGCTCGGTTAACCTATCTTAAGAAGGTTTATAAGAAGGTTTATTCTAAGGAGTGGAAACTGGTTTAATAGGGTCTTAATAAGCTAGGTAATAAAAGGACTAGCTTTTTTCCTGCAAGGGAAATAACTCTAAGTAGCTTGGCAATTGCTCCTCTTAGGTCCCCCTTAGGCGACTTGTTTTTTAGCGATCCTTCTTTATTAATGTTACCTAACCTACTCTCTTCTGATACTCCTATACCTTTCCTATAGCGTTCTCTAGGTTGCTTAGTAGCTCCTAGGTAGTCTTACTATAGCCTATCTACTTTACTTTATACTATGTTTTATCATCTACGTCCTTATAACTAATAATCTTTAAAACTTGCTATTTGTCTTCTTTTTATCCTTTATATATATCTGCCTTATAAACTAGTAGCTTAACACCTCCATGTGCTAGTTCTAGCATTGCGATATATTATATAGGGTAGATCTTTATTTTGGCTAGTAGGTTTAACTTATACGTAACTAATAGAATTTTTTACTTAATTTTAAAAGGTCCTAGTCTAATATAGTCCAACTTCTTACTTGGTTGTTAACTCTTGAAATTTTTATATAGTAGCTACACTTTATCTCCCTCCTTAAGATCTGGTCCCTTAGATCTCTTAGTATTATAGTACCTTTTTATTTGTTCTTGTACTAGTTTAGCTGTTTCTATAAGGTCTATATAAAGATTTATTAATATCTCTATTCTTTGTTTAGCTGTGCTACTTGTCTTTTTTACTTAATATGGCAATAACGATATTCTTAGTTTGTATCTATAATTTGCCTTAAATGGTAATATCCCCATTTCTTCTTGTGGTGTTATATTATATACAAACTATATAACTGGTAATAACGATACCTAATTATTCTATGTGTGATTAATATAGTGCCTTAGATACTATTCTAGTGTCTAGTTTAGTCTTTCCGTTTGTCCGTCCGTCTGTAGATAATATGCTATAGATATTACTGCGTAAACCCCTTATTCTGCTAAAAACACTTCCTAAAATGCTGCTATAAATCTTAGATCTCTGTCTAATATAATCTTATCTAGTGCTCCGTGTCTTATGAATACTTCCTTTATATAAATTCTAGCAACATCTTCTGCTAATATCTCTTTAGTACATACTATAAAGTATCCCTACTTTATTAGCTTGTCTACTATTACTAGGATTACATTATAATCTTATCCTATAATAGGATCTCTTAACTTTAGTAACTTAATAATAAAGTTCTATAATATAACCTCCTATGGTCTTCCTAGTATTTTAATAGGTTATAGCCCTCTATATAGCTTATGCCTTATTAGTTTATTTCTTTAGTAATCTAGATATTCTTTTATAACTTGTTTTACTAGCCCCTAAATTTCTTAAATAATATACTCTTTTTAAAGTCTTAACACTAAGCCTATAGCTCTGTTATATCCTTATATTATTCCCTTATAGAATTCTTTAACAAATTCTTCTATAATAGACTTAGGCATATATATTGCTTCTCTGTTTTTATATTGCTTTAAGTCTGGATTCTCTGCCTATACTTCTTAAATCTTCTGTGTTTAATTACTCTCTAGTAATTTATAGATCTGACTTTCTTTGGTTGCTATAATCTTTAGATAGTTATACCTAATTAATCTATCTTAATCCCTTCGCAATAAAGCTCCTAATAGCTTTTTGTTACTTTATAGTTTAGCCTTTTTACTTAAAGCGTCTGCTCGTGCATTATCTGTACCCTTAGTATGCTGAATTTTAAAATAGTATTCTATAAGCATTTCCGCCTATCTAACCTGTCTTTAGTTGAGTTCCTTTATTGTTAGGAATTCTGTAAGGTTCTTATGGTCTATCTTAACTATAAATGGTTTCTCTATGCCTTATAAGAATGCTCTCTATTCCTTAAGTGCTGTAACTATACCTAATAACTCCTTATTATAGATGTCATAGTTTAACTCTAGTAATATTATTTTCTAACTATAGTATGCTACTAGATGCCATGCGTCCTGGTGCTTCTATAGCAAATATACTCCTAGTATAAAGTCTAATACGTTTATCTCAACAACCGTTTCTAACTTTAGTTAATAGATCTTAAGGATTGGTTTTTAGGTAAATAACTCTTTAAGTTCCTGGAATAGCTTCTTTTATTTGCTACCCTAAACCTACAGTTCCTCTTTCTTTGTTAGCCTTATAAATGGCTTAATACTTTTTAACTATTATACTATAAACCTTTTATAGTAGTTATAAAACCCTAAAAATGACCTTAACTACGTAACATTCTCTAGTTCTTGCTAACTTACTATAGCTTTAACTTTCTTTGGGTCCATATTAATCTTTCCTAGTTTAATAATAAATTCTATAAAATCGGTTTTTTTTATAAAGAACTTGTATTTCTTAATTGCTACTGGCATCTGTTCTTTCTATAGTCTCTTTAAGACCTATTTAATGTGTTCTCTATGTTCTTTCTTATTCTCTAAGTAGATGATAATGTTATTAAGGTATACTATAATAAACTTATCTAGGTGTTCTTCTAATACACTATTAATTCGCTTTTAGAATGTTACTAGTGCGTTTATAAGCCTAAATTGTATAACTAATGGTTTATATAGTCCTTTCTTTAACCTAAAGGCTACCTTCTATTTATTGCCTTCCTTGATCCTAATCTAGTGGTACGCCCATCTTAGATCTATCTTTATAAAGATCTTTATATTACCTATCCTATCTTAGATTTCGCTAATTAAGGGTAAAGGATACCTATCCTTTCTAGTAATGCTGTTCAACTGTCTATAGTCTATACATATCCTAAGTTTTCCGTTTTTCTTTGGGATAAATAGTACTGGATATCCTACTAATAACTATAATGGTCTAATATATCCCTTATATAAGTTCTCCTAAATAAACTCCTTAAGCACTACTAACTCCATTTTAGTAAGCTTATAGATTAGAAAGAACTTTAGACTTATTCCTTTTTTTAATTCTATTTTATAGTCCTATACTGTATGCTCTAACAGCTTTTTACTTTTTGGTAACTATAACTTTCTACCATACTTATGGTATCTCTTTGGTATATAACTTAAGCCTTACTTAGTCTCTTTATATGTTGCTCTGACTTAGTACTATACTAACTTAGTTTACTGTCACACTTTACGCTATTAAGTATCCTTAATATTAACCTAACCTATAACCTAATTAATCTTTAGATTGTACTCTTATAACTAAGGTATTCCTAGTATTGCCTTATCCTATCCTAATAGTAGGATATTAAAAGACATTCTAACTGGTCTTCCTTTAATAGTTATCTAAATAGGTCCTATTTTAAGATTAATAATACCTCCTCTATAGGCTATCTAATCTCCTAAAATTGTTATAAGTGGATATAGGTGTTCCTTCTATCTGTATAGTAACCCTATTCTTTCTACTGCTTTTAGTAATATGTGGTTCCTAATTACCCCACTATCTACTAATACTTTAAACTGCTGATCTTACTATTTAACTTATAAATTTAGGTGTTGTTCTTGAATTTCTTTAAGGGTCTAAGGCTTTAATACTAGTTCCCTCTAGTTCTATACGCCTCCCCTTTTCCTAACTATTGGCTGCTAAATCCTATCTATACTTAATCTAACCTTAGCTAATACTTAGTTTATTTCTTTTCCTCTATATATTATAGATAAGTGTTCTTTAGGCACTCTTACTACTGTTATCCGTCTAGGCATTCTTCTATAAGGAATCTTCTTGGTTAAAGTATTAAGTCCCCTTAACCTTATACTTCTACTAGGTGCTATCTATATATATACTTAGCATTTCTAAATTGCTTTTCCTCTGGTGCCTAATATATCCTTACTAGGTACTTCTAGTTCTTATCTTTTAGTGCTCTATGTATATTACACGTGTTATCTATATAAGCTATCTACGATAGTATATAATGCGCTATATGTTTTAGGTTAACTCTTAGTTTATCTTTATTCTTAAGTTTAAACCTATATCTAGTTAACCTAACTACTAGTATTTCTGCTATATGTATTAAGATTTGTCACTTACTTCTTTAATCCCTAGATCCTTCTTCTAGGTTCCTTAATATTATAATTAATACTCCCTTAATATAACTTATGCGTTTCTCTGTAATAGGTTAGTCTTAAATAACTTTTTTATCTAGCTATATATAGAAATCTTCCTATTTGTTATTATGTTGTTACCTATACCACTTTCTATACAACTGGTTTAGTATATATAGTTTATCTATTAGAAAGTACCTTATTATTGCTGTATTATAATATCCTTTGGTATATCTTTCTTTAAACCTAATTAGAATATCTAGATCCTCTTCTTATTCCAATTTATCTAACCATTTTACCCTAAGTATCCCTATACTTGGCCTATTAGTAACTCTTTGTATAGGTACTCTATCCCTTATATAACCTAGCATAGCTAACCTTTTATCTAGCTTTTGCTCTTGCTATATAATGATTCTTATCCTAAACTTATCTATAGTTTTTTATTTTCTATATCTTGCAGCTAGATCTTTATAATTATCTTACTTTTTAATCCTAGTATTAACTGTTTAATCTTTAGGCTAAATACTATGTTTACTTAGGATTACTAACGTTCCTATTTATTCCCCAAACTTATAGTTCTTAAACTTACGTCCTATACTTATTTGTTTGTTACTAAACTAAGTTACTACTCTTTCCCATTAGTTCCCATCTATTATAGGTTCTTAGGTGTGTCTTACCCTACCTTAAAAATCTTAAGCTTTTTTTATCTCTTCTTAAGAATCTTAAGCCTGTGGCCTTTTGCCTTTATTAAGTAATAAGCTAGCACTAGCAGTTGTTTACTTACTTAGTTTCTTCTAAACGTTACTTCTATTATTTTATAAAGCGATGGAAATTGTATCTAATGGTGTTATAATACCCGTTACTAAACCTTATTCTATAATGGTTTTAGTCTCTACTTCTATTTTAACTTCTCTAAGGTTTATATACTTCTAGTAAGCTGCCTTCATTGCCTTATTATTGGTAAATACTTTGCCTATGTTAAATTTATCGTCTTTAATGTCTGATCTATAAGCTAGTTTATTAGTTCCTTTAAACTTAGATAATAATGGCTCCTATAGCTAATAGCTTGCGCCATACTTAGCGTCCTTATAAATTTAGCATGCGTTGTTATAATAATACATAAAACTGTTAATTAAACACTCTTTTATTCCTTGCAGTACACCGTTGTCCCTCTATATGTATATGCCGTTTACTGGCCTAGTTCCCTTTACCGCGTAGTTACTCTAACTACCTCTATAGTCTCTGGTAAAATAACCTTATTTTCTATAATTTATGTAAGCCCTATCTTTAAACTATTTTTCTTGCTATAGAGTCCGCCTAAACGTCTTTTACTGCTAAGATCCTTAGTTTGGCCTATACTCCTAGGTCCTTTAATTACTTAATCCTTAACCTTTAGGTTTCTATAGTTTCTTTTCCCACTTTTAGGTTTCTTTAGTACCGCTTAGGTCTATTAGCTCTACGCTATTCTATAGTTTTTAACTCTATGTCTGTTGTTGTATACTCTACGCCTTATATAACTATGGAACTCTATCTTACCCTCTCTTAGCTTGTTCCCTTTAATAGATCCTATTATTAATCTTTATTAACTGGTCTATTAACTCTCTTAAAGTGTCCGTATCTTCTATTAAAATAATTATGTCCTAGACTTTAGCCTTAAGTCCCTGTTTATACTATGCTATAAGCGCCCTGTTATTCCACTTAACCTATATAGCTAATGTTTGAAACTGTGTTGTATACTTAATTACTAAAGTGTGTTATACTAAGTTCTAAAGCTTTTATTCCGCTGTAGTTATAGCCTTTAGATCTCTAAATATCTACGTTAGTTATTCCGCGAACCCATTTTAACTGGCAAATATATACCGTACGTCCTAGTTAGTAGTTATTATGCCATTGGCCTATATCTCTATAAGATATAGTTTAAACTACTTAAGTATCCTTCCTGTTAGGAACAACCCTACATAGGCTACTTAATTTAATGATATTACTAACTTCGCTCCTTCCTGCATTACCTTAAAGTATATCTATATAAGAAATCCCTTAAGCTTTAACTTCTCTCCTAAGAACCGTTTAATTAAAGGTAGTTTAATTTTCGCCGCTCTAATTCCATTAATGCGTTCTTTAAATATCCTATTATTGTCTTATAAGTAATTAACCATTTCTTATAACTAACTTTATGTAACTACTTAAGAATCTATATCTGCTATACTAGTGTCTTTTGGTCCTAAGGTTGTGGCTATTGCCAACGCTATTATAACTGGTGCTTTAGGTAGCATATTATTTAATCTTGTTTAATACCGTAACTTTAGTAGTAAATATATAATAGAACCTTATAGTAGGAACTACAATGGGTTCTATTATTAGGCTGGGTATATAGGTAAGAATAAATTAACAATGTAATAATAACTAGTGGAGTAGTTGCCTAATAGATTAACTCCAATTATATTCTAAGATTTATTATAAGGAGAGAACTATCTATAGTAGGGACTAAGGTCCTTTAAATACATAACTATACTCCTAAGAAATCCTCTCTTATATGTAAGGTACGTGTTATATGTGTTATATATAGATGTACACTGCGTATACTTTATACACTGCGTATAACATTATGTGACTCGCTTACTATTCCTCATTATATGGTTCCACTGGATCTATCCTAGACCGTGCCTGTATTAACTAACTAGCTTCCTACAACTCTTCCCCAAGTAGTCGTAACATCGTACTTAAAGCGTCCGTAACACTTTCTGCCTATTTAGTTCTTTGGAGATTTAACTCTAGATCTTAGTATAGATTAGACGGTCGTCTGAGGAAGTCCCATAGCCACGGCAATTGTTTTAGATAACCAGTGTAATAGATTAGAGAGTGTGAAGATGCGATAGCGTTGTTTATATGTTAGTCTCGCGGGCACGGTCTTAGGTTTGCTTAGATGGGCGTAGTAGGCGACACTAACAAGGTCTTTAAACAACGTTGGGTATACTTATTCTACTAATATATTTTAACGCAGTCCACAGCAAGTATATACGCTTTTATAGTAAAAGCAGTTGTTTTAATCTGTTTAATGGCCCTAATTTAGATAATAACTTTCTTACTAATACTTTCTAAAGCGTTTATGTAAGAACTACGTATATACTTATAAGGCTTAGTGCCGTAGGGGTTAGCACTGCTATATACCATATAGAGTCTAAAATAATCTAGGGTGGCTATACCTATGCTTTTAATAGTCCTAAAATCTTGCTAAACTCTCTAAAGCAATAACCTAAGTTTGCGATGGGGGCGTTACCGTATATTATGCGATGAGTTAAGCCACTTTACAAGTTAAGTAGTTATTATAAGAACTAATTAGGCTTCCCTACGCTCTAGTGGACCTAGCAATTATGCTATATTAACTGCCACAACGCTAATCTAAAAATAGTAATTTAATTCCAACCTAAATATAATTACCTATTTTTTATACTTTCTCTATTCCTTTAGCCTTAAAAGTAAAAGCTAATAATTTCCTCTCTTATTCTGGCTAGCTATTATAATAGTATATATAAGGGGGTAACATATATGTGGTAGACCTATAGCCCTATAATAGGGCTGTCCAGTGTAAATCTATGCTATATTTACTAAGAGCTATAGACTAAGTAAGATTACGGAGATTAAGCTTTATCTAGCTTATAATACCTTTAAATATTACTGTAATATATTAGCGCTGTTTGACTTTAAGCAGCTTTAGTAAGAGTTAGTAAAGGTACGCTAGGCACTTAAAGAAGTGAAGTGATAATAGGAATAGGAAAGCCAGCGGGTAGATAAAGTAGAGTAGCAATAATAGTAAGAGTAGCAGTGGGTGGAGTAAGTAGAGAAAGAGTAAGAGTATAAGCAATAGCAAAACCAACCTATAACGCTCTACAAGTTTTTAGAGGCCTATTATGCTTATATTTTAAAACTGATAACCATCTAAACTAACTAAATACTTGGCACTAGTAGGCGTTACAAAACTAAACAATAGGCACTATCTGTAGAGATTATAACAATAGGTGGATTTTCCTAAGAAACTAGAGACGCTCTTTAACCAAGTTTATTAAACCTTTTATCTATCTTCTAAACCACCTCCATAGCTGTTTAACTCTCTCCTATATATTAAAGTGCTCGGTCTAAGCTATGCGACCAACTATTTACCAATAAGCTTAACCTATAGCAGTACTAGCGGCCTGTAGTTAAGCAGCCTATTATAAGTGTCACAGTGCTGCAATGAAGTAGACTAAATAACTACGTTATGCTATAAAGAAGAGAAGAAGGGTAAAAGGGGGTATTATATATAAAGAGTAGGGCCAGCCGCCAAGGCGCTAGTGGTGGGCTAGCTAATAGTAGGAAACAGTATGCGTCAGGTCAGTGCTGTAATAGTACTCCCCTCTCTAGAAGGTTTGGTCCCCAAACCAAATAAATAACTTTAAACAGGTAGTACGCGGGACCACCTGTTTTCGCTATAGAAATATTAAAAAATCCTAATTGGTTGGCTTATCAAATAAAGTTAGCGTATAGCGCTCTTGGCAAGAATTCTAACCAATTAGACAACTTTAACCGCTAGTTAAAGTTCTATAACATCTCAACCACTACAGATTTTTAACACGGTGGTTGGCCACAATCTTAGCATGGCTTTTCCTTATCTCATACCCAATCTAGGGGTCCTAGCTTCTTAGGGTGTTGCTTATAGAAGCGCTGTATAGCTTATTTAAAACCCTTTAGGTCCTCTTCTAGCTGCCAGGTTGTGTCCTTATAATATTTCCATTTAATATCATAAGTTAGGCCTTAGGGGTCTTCGTTATATACATTAAGGATTTTCTTAAACTCCCATTTATATTCTATATTGCCATTATCGTCTCTCTCTGTTACTCGTCCTTATATATTACGGCGCTCTGCAGTATTAATATTTACTTAGCCAGGGATTTCTTTAACAGCCTAGAGGGGGACCTTAGATATATAGAAGGATTTATTTACTTAGATGTAGTCTAGGAGGTCTACTACAACTGCCCCTTAGTATACTGCAAGTACGGGGTACGGGCCGTCCCATTTGTTATCCCATTTCTTCTTAGGTCTATTTATCTTCATATTTTCTAAGCTAACTATAACTATATTACCTTTATAGAATAACGCACTCTTATCCCTATAGGTATTGGTATTATCTTTATAGCGTTGCTGTGAAATCCGGGCTAGGGCCTTAAGCTATATTAATATCCGCTTAAAGCGGTTGGCCACAAAGTCTGCGCGGAAGAACTCCTTCTTTACTTATACTAATAGTGTTAGTAGGCGGGGCTAGTAGGCTCAATTCTAAGGCGAGGGTTAAAGCCATAGTTTATAAAAAACAGGGAGATGCCTATGCTTTTGTTAACTTGGTTATTTCCTTAAATTTCTAGTATTAATTGGGCAGTTTCTATTCTACTAGCTCCTTATCTATAAGCTCGCCTTTCTATTTACTAAGCTTATTTTCCTTTTTCTTAATTATTTAATTGATTTTATATAAGCTGGTGGTAAAGGTAATAGTATTAGGTTAGACCAAGTTCTGGTAGAATCCTATGGCGCTAATATAGCAGATATTAACTAGTAGGAGGTCCATAGGTTTCTTTATAGACTTTTATTAGGCCATATTTTACAATTTAGGGTTTATAATCTTTCTTAGCTCCTATTCTATCTTCTATAAGTTATCCCTCTAGTCTATTAGTTTAGTATAATATCTAATATTCCTTACTATTCTTTATGGCTATATAGGGCCTGGGTTTTCCATAGGGAGCTTAGCTAGCTTATTACTAATTTTTTTAATTTCTGGTATAGGCGGTATAATATAGGTAGTCTAGAGGCGGCGCAGTATCCGGATCCGTTATGGGTTAAGCTATACGTCTTTCTTAAAAGCCCGGTTCCTTTACATAGCATTAGCCTAGTAAGTAGTATTTATCTATAGCTATATAAGGTTTTCTATTATAATGCTAATTTCTCTTATAAAGGAAGGTGTTAGGGGTATAGTTTTAGGCCAGACAAGCCGTCTATTCTATATATTAAGCTATAAGCCTAAATAGGCTAGCTATTTTCTTCCTAAAATTATATTATAGCTTCTAAGGTCTATAATAAGAAAGGGGATATTATATTATTATCATCCGTTAATACGGAGGTGGATTTATAAGATAGTCATAATAGGTGGCCCTATTTGTCCATTATATCCATAAATAGGAATTAGTTTAGGCAGTTCTTTAAGGGGCGCATTAAAAAAGTTAGCCAGCTTTATGGTGTATTGGGTATCTATTAAGGCAAAGGCATTTACTCTAGAGTTAGCTAAAGTAGAGGTTAAAACTTAATATCTATTATGGAATAAAGTATAAGGAATAGTATAGCTTCTTTTACTAACTAGCCGACCTAGATTAATATGTAATATATTAATCCCTTTTAACCCTAGAGAGGAGTCTTCCTCTAAGGTTCTTCTTTTTCTAACTCTATACTATCCTCCTAAATTAATAAAACCTTATTTATCTTTACCGCTATTAGGCAGTCTTTTATAAAGTAGTCTTTTTAGCTATATAAAAAGTAAGCTCCTTAATTACTAAGGGCTTATCTATAGGGGTTACTATATATAGGCTAAGTCTATACCAGGCCTATAGTAGGACTAGCTATATAACTAGCTGCTAGATTTACGGCGGGCTAAATAGTTAATACCGCGGGAGTTACGGCCCATACTAGGGTACTATTATTACGGGACTGCCTATTATATGCACTACGCGTTGCGTGTAGCTAGCGTTATAGGATTCCTTTCTTTGTTCATTTACTTCCTTATTTAATATCGTTTGGCAGCTAGTTTATCCGCCCCAATTGCCCCTATATAGATTCGCCCGCAGCTGCATTCTTGTTAAGCTATCTAGCAATTCTCTCAAGTCTCCACAATAGTTGTATGTAGCTATCAATTCTATAAATCTGATGCTTGTTTATCTAGCGTTTATATATAATACATCGTTATCGTAACAACTATTAGCTGTCCTTATATTACTTATAGTCTGGTTTAAAGGGTTCCTAGCTTTATACTGCTTGGCCTATACCTTAATTTAACAGAGGCCTTAGTTAATAGCTAAGCACTAGTCTATTAGTTCCTTTAGTGTCTATATAGTGGTAAAGACTAGTAGTATAGCTCGCTATAGGTCTAATAGTATATCTTCCTAAGGGATTTAGGCCTGGCTAGCTAGGTGTAAAAAACAGGTCTAGAAGGCTAAAAAGGTCCCCGTTGTTTTTATATTTAGGCCTTTATAGTTAAGGCGGGCATTCTGCACCTTAAAAGGGTCCTTATAAATAGAAGACAAGTAGTTAATTATTTCTTCTTTAGAGACAAAGGGGTCTGCTAAGTCCTTAGCGTATTATGGGCATAAGTACATCTAGACATCCCTATTAGTATAACTAAAAACATAGGCCATTCTGGCTTAAGGGGTAAAAAAGTAGTCCGCATTAACTTTAAGCTTATCCCATAATTAGGGCTTCTAGTTATTAAAGGTGGAATTAGTTCCATCTATAAGTAATAGGGGGTCTATAACCTTTATGGTCCATAATAGTACTATATAGGCCTTAGAGGATCCACTAAGGCGCTAGGATAGGGCCTATAGGACTATAGCAAGTCTCTAGGTGTTTAATAATAACTTATTACTAGATACAGGGGTATCTTTAGCTTTAAGTAGCTCTTGTAGTTATTTAATTTTGGTATTAGCTACTATAAGCTCCGCCTAGAGGTTTAAGACAGTAATTGTTTTACTATTAGAGGTATTTAAGGGTTCTATAGCGGCTTTGCCAGCTACTATATTTCTTAGCATAGTAGTAAGGGTATTAGGTAATTCTTGTTACGGACGCTTTAAGTACAATATTATAACTACTTGGGGAAGAGTCGCAGGAAGCTAGTTGGTTGATATAAGCACGGTCCAGGATGGATCCGGTGGAACTATATAATGAGGAATGGTAAGCGAGTCACATAATATTATACGCGGTGTACGAAGTGTATGTAGTGTACGCTATGTATAACATATATAACACGTACCTCACGTACAAGAGAGGATTTCTTAGGAGTATAGTTGTGTATTTAAAGGACCTCAGTCCCTACCGTAGATAGATCTCTCCTTGTAGTGAATCT
>Ga0307507_10002827_pt1 | contig 35225 bp, 30 predicted proteins | sample 7_EM_MG_FD_207223 | JGI IMG/M metagenome (GOLD analysis project Ga0307507, IMG submission 207223) | Populus trichocarpa ectomycorrhiza microbial communities from riparian zone in the Pacific Northwest, United States - 7_EM | ecosystem: Host-associated > Plants > Roots > Unclassified | place...
CGAAGGGCCCCCTCGCTCCATCATGTCCTTTGCAGACAGTTGGTAACTCCCCAAGCCTCTGACCGGCATAAACGTCCGACGCGGGAATTGACCAACAGCATCACTGGGTGTCCCGAACGCGTCGCTGGGGACGTTCGAAAGCCACAGCCTTGACGGTTCTCCGGTTTCTGTCGTACCTCTCCGCTACCGTTGCTCTCCCTGCTCACCAGACTGGGGAAGGTGACATGGCGCACTTCGCCGTGCTCGGTCCGCTCGCCATCGAAAGCCCGCCGGGGCACTGGCCGGTGCTGCGCGGCGAACGGCAGAAGACGCTGCTCGCGGTCCTGCTGCTCAACGCCAACCAGTACGTCCACGTGGATGTACTGGTCGAGGCGCTGTGGCCGGAACTGCCGCCGAAGTCGTACACCTCCAACCTGCACACCTACGTCTCGCGGCTGCGCGACCGGATCGACGGGCTGGTGATCGAGAACGGGCCGCCGGGCTACCGGCTGCGGGTCGGGCCGGACGAGCTGGACCTGCTGGTCTTCCGCGCCGCGACGGCGGCCGGGCAGGCCGCGGCGCGGGCGGGGGACGCGGTGGCCGCGGCGCGGCACCTGCGGCGGGCGCTGGCGCAGTGGCGGGGGCCGGTTCTGGCCGGCCTGCACGTGCCGCGGCTCGACGCCGAGGTGGCGCGGCTGGAGTCGGAGCGGCTCGCCGTGTTCGAGGACTGCGTCGACGCCGAGCTGTCGGCCGGGCGCCACGGGGAGCTGACCGGCGAGCTGCAGGCGATGATCACCGAGCATCCGCTGCGAGAGCGGCTGGCGGCGCAGCTGATGATCGCGCTGCACCGGGCAGGCCTGCAGAGCGACTCCCTCGAGATCTACCGGCGGCTGCGGACCACGTTGATCGAGGAGCTCGGCGTCGAGCCGGGCGCCGAGGTCCGGCAGGTGCACGCCGCCGTCCTGCGTGGCGAGGACCCGGTGCCGCGCACGGTCTCGCCACAGCCGGTGTGGCCGTTGTGCCAGCTGCCGCCGGACATCGCCGACTTCGCGGGGCGTGACGCCGAACTCGCCGAGCTGACCGCGCTGCTCGACGGGCCGGGCGTGCCGGTCGCGGTGCTCAGCGGCGAGCCGGGCGCCGGGAAGAGCGCGCTGGCCGTGCGGGCCGCGCACCGGTTGCGCGCGAAGTTCCCGGACGGCCAGCTGTTCGTGCCGCTGGCCGGCGCGTCCGAAGCCCGCGCGATCGGCGACGTCCTGGCCGATCTGCTGCGCGCGCTCGGCGTCACCGGGCCTGCCATCCCGGACGACGTCCAGGCGAGGTCCGCGGTGTATCGCGGCCGGCTGACCGACCGGAGGGTGCTGGTGGTGCTCGACGACGCCGCCGACCCGGACCAGGTGAGCGCGCTGCTGCCCGGCACGCCCGGCTGCGCGGTGCTGGTCACGAGCCGCTGGCGCCTCAGCGGGCTGGCGGGCGCGCGACGGCTGGCGCTGGGACCGCTGTCGGACGCGGAAGCGGCGCTGCTGTTGGAAGGGCTCGCCGGCGCACGCGTCGAAGCCGAGCCCGCGGACGCGGCCCGGATCGCCGCGGCCTGCGACAACCTGCCGCTGGCGCTGCGGATCGCGGGCAGCAGGCTGGCCATCCGCCCGCACCTGCGGCTGGCGCAGCTGGCCGACCGGCTCGAGGACGAGGTCCGCCGCCTCGACGAGCTGACGGTGCGCGACCTGGGCGTTCGGGGCAGTATCGCGCTGAGTTACCAGGCTCTGCGGCCGCTCGCACAGCGCGCGTTCCGGCTGATCGGGCGCTGCCGCAACCTGGACTCGCCCGCCTGGGCGGTCACCACGCTGATCGACGACCCGGCGGCCGACGAAGCCGTCGACGAGCTCGTCGAAGCGAGCCTGCTGGAGGCGACCGGCACCGACCCCACCGGCGAGGACCGCTACCGGCTGCACGACCTGGTCCGGCTCTACGCCAGAGAACTCGACGCGTCCGCCGACAGCCGGTCCGGTGTGCGCTCGGTGCTGAACGCGGCGCTGGCGCTCGCCGACGTGGCCGCCTCGCGCCTGCCGCGCACGCTGCCGATGCCCGCGATCGCCGGGGACCCGCCCGCGCAGCCTTTGCCGGCGGAGCTGGTCGAACGCCTGCTCGCACGGCCGGAGATGTGGTTCGCCGCCGAGCGCGCCAACCTCGAGATCCTGATCCAGACCCTGTGCGAGCTGGGGCGCCGGCACGACGCGCTGTGGCTGCTCGACCGGCTGAGCGTCTACCTCTACCTGCACGCGCAATACGCGGACATGCGAGCGTCGTACGAAACCGTGCTGGCGGGCGCGGATCCTCGAGTGGCCGCGATCGCCGAAGCGAACTTGACCTTGCTGCGGCACGCGCGCGGGCAGTACGAAGAAGCCGTTGTGGGATACCGGGAATGCGCGAAGAAACTGGAAGAGCACGGCGAACACGGTGCGCAGGCCTGGGTTTCGGCGAATCTCGCGCACTGCCTCATCGGTCTGGGGCGCGCCGAGGAGTCCTTGCAGACCGCGGCCGACACGCGCGAACTGTGCACTGTGGACGGTGATGAGGCCACCCTGGTCTGGGTGAGTGCGGCGGAATCGGCGGCGCTGCACCGGCTCGGCCGCGTGACCGAAGCCCTGGACGTCGACCGCGCGGGGCTCGCGCAGGCCCGCCGATCCGGCGATCCCCGGCAGATCGGGGTCGCGCTGCACGGGGTTTCGTGGTCGCTGCTGCTGAACGACGAGCCCGTCGAGGCGGCCGCGGCGATCGGCGAATCCGTCGACCTGCTCCGCACGACGATGGCGCGTTCGACACTGGCGAAGTCGTTGCGCACGCTCGGCGCGATCGAGGCGTTGCGCGGTGAACGCGAAACCGCGGTCGAGGCCTACGGCGAAGCCCGCGAACTGGCCAGGGAACTGGACGAGCGGCCGCGCGAACTGTCCTGCACGCGCGCGCTCGCGGCGGGATGGATCGGCGAAGGCCGTGCGGCACGGGCGATCCCGGTGCTGCGTAGCTGTCTCGACGAGTTCCGCGAGATGGGCGGCCGGGCCGCGGTGGGCCTGACCTGGCAGGTGCTGCACCGCGCGTACGACGTCACCGGCGCGGCGCGCGAAGCGGAAGAAGCGGCTGCTGAAGCCGCGAAGCTGGCCAACCCCCGAGACGCGAGCGCGGCGGCGCTCCGCCGGGCGTTGCTCGCCCTGACCCAACCGGTCGGATGAAATTCGGGGTGGTGCCGCCCCCTCAGCGACACCACCCCGGCACAGGGTGCCCAGCCGTTGGACGACGCCGGGTCCCCCGGACCGGCGTCACCCCCAGACGGCTAGCGGGCCTTGCGTGCCTTGGCGTAGTGGTTGTTCGCGGGCAGCCACGCCAGCACCACGACGATGACGCCGGTGGCGACCGCCAGCCAGGCGGACCCGATGATGGCGCCGGTCCCGCCCTCGGCGTCGGTGGCGATCCGCAGCGACACACCGGCGTTCAGCAGCCCGGCGATCGTCACGAGCACCCGCGACCAGGTCGAACCACCCAGCATCAGCAGCGCCACGATCAGCAGCAGCACCCCGAAGACGACCGCGACGATCGCCCGCGCCTGCAAGGTGTTCTGCACCTCGTCGACACTGGCGGCCAGCAGCGCGCCGCCGTCGGCCTTGACGGACTCGGCAGTCTCCCCGGTGATCGTGGCGATCGCCTTCGCGGCCAAGTCGGTCGCCAGGTCACGCCCACCGGCGAAGAACAACACGCCCTCGACGATCGCCGCGACCGCCGAGACCACGGCGACCCCGACAGCGGCGAGCAACGTACCGGGCCGGGAAGCCGGCGCCACCACGACGGCGGCATCGGGATAGGAAGTCACAAGCTCTTTCTCCTTGACTATCGACAGCTCGGGGCAGCCAGAACCACCCTTTTGGGCGATAGTGGAGAAAGGCGCCACACGGAACGCACACAGTGTTGATTGGCGCGCGCGGTGAAGTCTCCTTCGGCGCTGGCGCGCCTTCCGGAGACCGTGGGGCCCGGACATCTGCGCCACTCACCCGCAACCCAGGCTCCCAACCTCAGGTGGGCGCAGGGTGCCCGGCCTCCCAACGAGGGTTGGCTTGCCCAGGGTTAAGGCCGTGAATGGCACATTGAGGGCCTTTAAGACCCTCAATGTGCCATTCACGGCCAAAAGAACCCGGCTGGGAGGAGGGGGTCAGTCTTGGCAGGTGCCTGGGGTGGCGCGGAACAGCTGCGAGCGGACGCCGCCCAGGGGACGGACGCGGACCGGCGGGTCCGCCGCCGGCAGCCAGACCGACTGGCCGCGGCGCAGCTCCACCTGCTCACCGTCGTCCGCCGTCACCAGCAGGTCGCCCGCCGTGCAGAGCAGGATCTGCGGGCCCGTGCAGTCGACCGTGATCTCATCGTCCTCGCCCGAGGCCCACTCGATCCGCGAGAGCTCGAACTCCGGCGCATCGGTGTCGTAGACCGCCACCCGATCCCCCGAGCCGCACTGGACCGGCATCTCGCCGCACGCGAAGTCGACCACGCGCAGCAGCTCCGGGACGTCGACGTGCTTTGGCGTCAGGCCGCAGCGCAGGATGTTGTCCGAGTTGGCCAGGATCTCCACGGCCGTGCCGTGCAGGTACAGGTGCAGGTTCCCGGCGGGCAGGTAGATCGCCTCGCCGGCGCGCAAGGTCAGCCGGTTCAGCAGCAGCGCCGCCAGCACCCCGGCGTCACGCGGATGCGTCTCGCCCAGCTCCAGGATCGTCCGGCACTCGACCGCGAATTCGCCATGCTCCTGGACGTGCCGGACACACGACTCCAGCACCTCCGGCAAGAGCGAATCCAGCGAGGCCTGCGGCAACGTGATCCACGTCGTGAACAGCGCGCGCAGCCCCGACGGGTCCGGCTCGGCCTCGATCAGCCCGGTGTACTTCGCCAGCCCCGGCGTCTCGATGGCCTTCAGGAGCTTGACCGTGCGATCCGGTGCCCGGAACCCCGCCAGCGCGTGGAACTCCGTCAGCGCGCAGACCAGCTCCGGCTTCGCGGTCGGGTCCGGGTAGTTGCGGTTCGGGGCGTCCCGGGGGATCGCCAGGCGCTCCTCGCGGGCGTGCCCCTCGGAGGCCTGGGCGGCCGACGGGTGCGCCTGCATCGACAGCGGCTCCTCCGCGGCAAGGATCTTCAGCAGGAACGGCAGCCGTCCGCCCCACTGCTTCGCGCAGCGCTCGCCCAGCTGCCCCACCGGATCGGCGTCGACGAGCTCGAGCAGGCTTCGCTCGGCCCCGTCCGGGCCCACCACGTGCGAAGGGTCGCCCGGGTGGGCGCCCATCCACAGCTCGGCCTCCGGATGCGGCGCCGGTACCGGGCGTCCCAGCAGCTCGGGGATCGCGGTCCGCGATCCCCAGGCGTAGGGCCGCACGGCATTGCGCAGCAGCTCCACTGTCACCTCAACTCCACTCCTTCGGCACCGGCTCGTGGCCGGTGCTCGGCAGGCTTCACGCCGTCGCGGGCGCGAAGCGGCCCGCGCCGCCGATGCTGCCCGCGGCCAGCCCGAGATAGACCGCCGCCAGTTCGAACCGCAGTGCCAGCACCGCGGCCCGCACGATCTCGTCCGCCTCGATCTCCTCGGCCGGGGCGATGACGTCCGCGCCCGGCAGCAGATCCACGGCTTCGAACCGCGCGGCGTCCATCGCCGGGCCGGTCCGTACCGAAAGCAGCAGCACCCTGGTCAGGACGTCACTGGATGGATCGTCCGGATCAGCGAAAATGTCTCGCTCGCCGCCGCTGGTCTGCGCCGCCCGCCGCAATGCGGGCCGAGCCAGCGCCTGACGATAGTCCTCGACGTCGCACACCTTGGCGGCATGGGCCGCGAACGCGTGCGCGGCGTGCTCGCCGACGGCGACCGCGACCGAGTCCAGACCCCACAGCAGCGGCACCCGGTCGGCCACGCGCAGCGCGAGCGCCTTGGCCGGGTTCGCGAACGAATCGCGGGCCATGTAGTCCTTTTCGGCCTCCAGGTCGAGCTGGTCCGCCAGCACCTGGACGTCGGAGATCAGCAGGCCCAGCGCGTTCGCGGTGAGCAGCCCCGCGGCCAGCCCGCGCGGGAACGCCAGCTCCGGCGGGACCGGGAGGCGCGGCGCGAGCAGCACACCCTTGCCGGCCGCCGCCGCCGCGACCGGACCTTCGGTGGGCGCGGACAGCACGACGGAGGCGCCGAACCGGGCCGCCCGCTCCAGCGAGGCCGCGAGCTCGCGGTCGCCGGGGTCGTCGGTGTGCGCGAAGACGACGTCGAGCGCGCCGATCCAGCTCGGCACGACCTCGGCGATCACCACCGGCACCGGGCACGACGGCGTGAGCAGCGCCGCGATCAGCCGGGTCACCGTGCGGCTGACGCCGGGACGGTCCATCAGCACGAGTGCGCGCGGGCGGCCCAGGTCGAGCCGTTCGGAGAGCTCCAGCTCGGCGGCCGCCTCGGCGGCGGCCCGGACCTGCGCGCCCGCCATCGCGGCAGCTCTCAGGAGCCCGGCGCTGTCGGCCTCGGCCAGCCGCGCGGGGTCATCGAGCAGGGAGTCGTCAAGCACCATCGGCATGGGACGCATCGCTTTCGCCGCCCTCGGGCGTTACCGCCTCGTCGAGCAGCAGCACGGGGATGCCGTCGCGGACCGGGAACACCCGGCCGCACTCGGTGCAGGTCAGAGCGTCGGCCTCGGGGTCGCCCGGGGCGCCGGGGCGCAGCGGCGCGTGATCCGGCGAGGGGCACGCCAGGATCTCGAGAAGCTGGGCGTCAAGCGTGATGGCCATGGTTCCTCCATACCACGCGGCGAGGTGTGATGAAGGGCACCTTCAGGACACAGTTCGGCCCGGAAGCACCCCCGGCGGTCGAGTCAGCCGCGGACAATGGCCAGGACTTCGTCCACGAGAGCCTGCACGGCTCCGGCGTTGGCGGCCTCGACGTTGAGCCTGAGCAGCGGCTCGGTGTTCGACGGGCGCAGGTTGAACCAGGCTCCGCCGGGCAGCTGCACGGTCAGGCCGTCCAGCTCGTCGATCTCGACGCCGGACCGGACGCTGTAGCTGTCCTTGACCGCCAGCATCTTCGCGACCTGGTCCGTCACCGTCGAGTTGATCTCGCCGGAGGCCGCGTAGCGCGAGTACGCGCTGGTCAGCTCCGACAGTGGACCGTTCTGCTCACCCAGCGCGGCGAGCACGTGCAGCGCCGCAAGCATGCCCGTGTCGGCGCGCCAGAAGTCGCGGAAGTAGTAGTGCGCGGAGTGCTCGCCGCCGAAGATGGCGCCGGTGCGGGCCATCTCGGTCTTGATGAACGAGTGCCCGACGCGGGTCCGGACCGGCTTGCCGCCGTGCTCGGCGACGATCTCCGGCACGCCCTTGGACGTGATCAGGTTGTGGATGACCGTGCCGCCCGGCTCCTTGGCCAGCTCGCGCACCGCGACCAGCGCGGTGATCGCGCTCGGGGACACCGGCTCGCCGCGCTCGTCGACGACGAAGCAGCGGTCGGCGTCGCCGTCGAAGGCCAGGCCGGCGTCGGCACCCGTCTCGCGGACCTTCGCCTGCAGGTCGACGAGGTTCTTCGGGTCGAGGGGGTTGGCCTCGTGGTTCGGGAAGCTGCCGTCGAGCTCGAAGTACATCGGCACGACGTCGATCGGGAGCCCGTCGAAGACCGTGGGCACGGTGTGCCCGCCCATGCCGTTCCCGGCGTCGACGACGACCTTCAGCGGCCGACTGCCGGACAGGTCGACCAGCTTGCGCAAGTAGCCGGCGTAGTCGGCGAGGACGTCCCGCTCGCTCTCGCTGCCCCGCTGGCCCTCGAACTCGGGCACGCCCTGCTCGATGGTGTCGCGGATCTCGGCGAGCCCGGTGTCCTGGCCGACCGGTGTGGCGCCCGCGCGGCACAGCTTGATGCCGTTGTACTTCGCCGGGTTGTGGCTCGCGGTGAACATCGCGCCCGGCAGGTTGAGCGAACCCGACGCGAAGTAGAGCTGATCGGTGCTGGCCAGACCGATGCTGACGACGTCGAGGCCCTGCGAGGTGACCCCGTCGGCGAAGGCGGCGGACAGCTCCGGCGATGAGTCGCGCATGTCGTGGCCGATCACCACGGCCGGCGCCTCGGGCTTGATGAGCAGGGCGAACGCGGCGCCGAACGACCGGACCAGGGCCGCGTCGAGCTGCTCGCCGACCACCCCGCGAATGTCGTAGGCCTTCACGATGCCCGAAAGGTCTGGCACGCCGTCTCCCCGCCGCATAGTCGTCCTGGCGCCCCTGCGCCGCGCGGAAAGCCTACCGGCGGACGACGGGACGGACGCGCTCAGGCGCGACCCGGCAGCACCCGCAGGTGGCCACGCCTGCCGGATGGGCCGTCCGGCTCGGGTGCGGGCGCGGGTTTGTCGGAGCGGCCGGCCTCGCGCACGGCCTCGGCCAGCGCGGTCAGCTCGTCGGCCGAGGGGTCCGGCGCAGCGAAGGCTCCTTCGTGCCGCACGACCTCCCAGCCCTTGGGCACGGTCAGCCGCAGCGCATGCGCTTCGCAAAGGTCATAGGAGTGCGGCTCGGACGCGGTGGCCAGTGGGCCGACGACGGCGGTGGAGTCGCTGTAGGCATACGTGAGCGTGGCTACAGCTGGCTCGAGACAGCCAGTCCGCGAACACTTTCGTACGCTTCGCACGATCGGAAACGATAGCGCGTCGCCGGGCACTCGCACCGGCGACACGCGCTGGGACCCGCCGACCGCATAGACTTCCGGGGTGGCGACGGCTCGTGACTTCCGACAGCGGCGGCGCCTGCGCAGAGACCGGCACGGCCGGGGCCTGCGCGGGACGCTGTATCCGGCGACCCTGCCCGCCGCCGCGAGCCGCGCGGAGCGGTTCGACGCGCTGGTCCTCGACGCGCTCGAGCCGATCGAGGCCCGCTGGCGCCACGAGCTGACCAAGCTCGACGTGGCGGTCGACGACGTGCCCGAAGTGCGTGAGAACGGCCACACCCCCGCGGACGGCGTCCTGCACGACGGCGCCGTCCCGCTGTCGCGGCTGGTCCCGGCCGGGGTCGACCGGGCCGGGCTGCCGACGCGAGCCCGGATCGTGCTGTACCGGCGTCCGCTCGAGGCCCGCGCGAAGGACCCGTCGGAGCTGGCCGAACTGGTGCACGACGTGCTGGTCGAGCAGGTTGCGGGCTACCTGGGCGTCGAGCCGGACGTCATCGAAGGCGAGTAGCTGAAGGACGCCTTCAGCGCGCTCAATGCAGTGAAGGACGCCTTCAGCGCGCTCAATGGAGTGAAGGACGCCTTCAGTGGATCAGATCCACTGAAGGCGTCCTTCAGCGTGTGCGGCGGGACGGGACCGCCGTCAGCAGCGTGAACAGGACCGCGGCCAGCTGCGCCAGCAGGAGCAGGTTGCGCTCGGTGCCGGGGAATTCGACCGTCACCTCCGACGGCTCCGCCGGGACCGAGACGGCCACTTGGTGCCCCCAGGCGGGCACGATCGGGACGCTCTTGCCGCCCACGCTCGCCTTCCAGCCCGCTTCCTGTTCGGCCGCCAGCACCAGGAGCCGGCCGGTCGGGCCGTCCGACACGCGCACGTGCACTGTCGGCAGGCTCGCCAGGACCGGCGACACGCCCGGGGAGTTTCCGGGTGCCTGCCCGCCCGTCACGGCCGCCTTCGCCAGTTCCGGCGAGATGAGGATCACCTGACCGGACGGCGGGAGCAGCCGCAGGGTGCCGCGCCCGTCGGACGTCGGCGCCACCACCGACACGAGGTCCTTGGCCAGGGTCACGAACTCGCGCGGGTCGGCGCCCGCGGGCAGCACCACGTACTCGACGCCGGAGGCCGCCGCGGCCGTCAGCGCGCGCTTGACCGCCTCGGCGTCGCCCTGCAGCAGGTCGTGGCGCCAGATCGCGAGCCGCAGCGGGGTGCCCGGCGTAGGGGCCAGTTCGTCGTCGCCGTAGTGCGCCTGCCTGCCACCCGTCTGGCGGGTCCCGTCCGGCGCGAGGTCCAGCACCGAGCGCCCCGACGCGGACACGGCAGCGGCGATCTCCGGGGCGAGCGCTGGCCGCGTGCCCGCCTTCAGCGGACCTTGGCCGCCGACGAGCGCAGCGCCCACGGCCAGGGCGAGCAGCACCGCCGCGCCGGCGACCGCCAGGACCTTCGGCAGCCAAGGCGAGGGGATCCCCGCCGAACCACCGCGCTGCCAGGTGCCGAGCACGACCCACAGCAGCCCGGCGCCGACGATCAGCAGCGGGACGCCGGTGTAGCCGTGCGCGGCCGGACCGCCCTGCATCGGCGTGACGGTGACAAGCTGCACGAGGACCAGGCCGGCGGCGCCCAGGGCGGCCAGCGCGAGCCCGCCCGCGGCGAGTTTCGTCGGCCGGACGACCAGTGCGACCAGCGCCGCGGCGATCACCACCACGCCGATCGGCCAGGCGCCGGGCCCGCCGGGGTCGAGCCCGGCCAGATCGGTGCCGGACACCTGCGCCGCCGCGCCGCCCAGACCCTGCACCAGCAGTTCGGGATGCCGCAGCAGCACGGTCGGCCACGGCAGCAGCAACGCCAGCGGCAGCAGCACCACGATCCCGACGGACGCGATCCGCCGCGCCAGCCCGGTCGGCGCGGGCAGCACGACGAACCCGATCAGCAGCCCGGCGAGCGCGAGCCCGTGCGCGAGCGGTGAAAACGCGCCGAGCAGCGCCACGCCGAACGCCGAGAGCGCCGAGACGTGCAGCCAGCGCGTGTCCGCCCGGGTCAGCAGGCCACCGATCCCGACGGCCACCAGCGGCAGCACGAGGTGCACCACGACGACGTCGAGCCGGCCCTGCGCGACCGCGGCCGTCGCAGCCGGGAGCAACCCGTAAGTCGCCGCGACGAAAGCGCGTACCCAGCGACGCACGCGAAGCCGCCTAGTCGCCACGTACGCGCTCAACGCGGCCAGCGGGATGTCGCCGATCAGCAACACGGCGACCAGCGCGGCCGGGCCACCGATCGGCGCGAAGAGGGCGCCGAGCGTGCCGAGCACCGGGAGCGTCGCCGGGGCCGGGCCGCCGGTGCCGCCCGCGATCGCGTGCCACGGCGCGAGATACGTCGTCCACAGCTCGCCGAGGGCGCCGACCGGGAGCAGCTTGCCGCCGGACAGGTCGAGGCCGAGCCGGGCACGGTTGACCCACAGCGCCAGCGCGGTCAGCACGACCAGGAGCACCACCGGCGGCGCGAAGACCGTGGCGGCCAGCACCCGGCGCCGGTTGACCTCCACGAACACGAGCTCCGGCTCGGGCGCGGGCTCTTCGGCCGCGACCGGTTCCGGGACAACGGTTTCCGGCAGCGACACCGCGACGAGCGTCCCCGGGCGGCGCAGCCCGGACGACCGGGAGCTCACCCCGCGCAGTGCCCCCGCGGGCAGCGCGGACGGCCCGACCGGGCGGTTTTCCCTGCCCTCCATGGCTTCCGGGGTGACCCACGCGGAATCGGCCTCGACGGTCTCGGGCACCGTCCCGAGCGCGACGTCGTTCTCGACGCCGCGGCGCACGAGCCCGACAACCCCCGCGCGAACGGCGTTGCGAAGCCTCGTGAGACGGCCTGTGAACAACCCGCGAACCGTGCCAGGGCGCGGAATCTGCCGTCGTGCCGCACGTGCGGCGCGTAACCGCCCGCGTCCGCTCAGCAGGTATCCGGCGGCGCCGAACTCGGCGCGCGCCTCTGCGCCGCGGCGCAGCAGCGCGAACGCCAGCGCGCGCAGCACGGACATCAGCGGGAGCCGGATCATGCCCAGCCAGAAGGAAACCGGCGAGCAGTTCACCAGGAACACCCGCAGCCCGTGGGCGCGGTTCACCGCGGCGAGGGACTTCGGCACCGCACCGGCGTCACGCTGGCCGGTGGTCACCGCTCGCGCGTGCCGGACGCGGGCCGCGGGCACCGAGAGCACGAGCCCGCCCGCGGTGTTCGCACGCCAGCCGAAGTCGAGATCCTCCCGCAGCAACGGGAAGTCCGGGTCGAACCCGCCGAGGGCGTCCCAGGCGTCGCGCCGCACGAGCGAGCCCGCGCTCGGCACGGCGAGGACCTCGCCCGGTTCCTCACCGGGCGCGGCGACGCGCTGGCGGTGCCCCGCGGCGTCGGTGGACAGCCCGGCCTCGACGATCAGGCGAGGATCGGCCCAGTCGAGCGAGAGCGGGCCGAGCACGGTCGCCGAGTGGTGCTCCGCCGCCGCGCGCAGGAGCTGGTCGAGACATTCCGGTTCGGGTGCGCAGTCGTCGTGCAGCACCCAGATCCACGATCCGGGATCACCCCATCGGGCGACAGCGTGCTCGACGGCCTCCCCGACCGCGGCCGCGAAACCGGTTTCACTCGGAAGCGTGATCACCCCGGAGAGCACCGGGTCGTCGCCGACGCCCTCGGGATCGGCCGCCTCGGCCAGCAGGCGCGGCGTCGAGTCCGTCGATCCGGTGTCCACCGCGAGCACATGCCGGGGCCGGACCGTGCTGCGGCGCAGCGCGGAAAGCGCCAGCGGGAGCCAATTCTCCCCGTTGTGACAGACCACAATGGCCAGAACGGGCGCGGTGCGCAGGACGGGCGGCGCGGCTGTGCGGGGCAACGACGGCTCCAGATCGGGCGGGGTGATCGGTGCGGCAACCCTACGACGCCACTCCGTCACCCGATGGTGAGCCCACGCCGTGCGCCCACGCAGTGAAACCGCGTGGGCGCATCAGGCATCCGAGATTGCCAAGCCGACGACGCGTCGTCAGATTGCTCGCTTTTTCAGCTTTCGGCGCTCGCGCTCGGACAGACCGCCCCAGATGCCGAAGCGCTCGTCGTGGGCCAGCGCGTACTCAAGGCACTCGTCCTTGACCTCGCAGCCCAGGCAGATCCGCTTGGCTTCACGGGTGGAGCCGCCCTTCTCGGGGAAGAACGCCTCCGGGTCCGTCTGCGCGCACAGGGCGCGTTCCTGCCAGTCCTGCTCTTCCTCGGTGGCGTCGATGAGCTCGGTGAGATCACCCAGAGCCTGCTCCGGTATCTCGCCCCAACCCATGACCTGCCCCCGTTCCTTTCCCTCTGCTTCCAACCGCACGTCCGCCTCCTCGCTCGTACGCACTCCCCAGGCTGGCGGTGGTGAAACGACACCCGCCGTCCCCTCTCGACGGCGAATGACATCACTGTGATTACACCCGTGTAGTGCGGTCAGGTCAAGCGGAGTAGCGAGTTCGGGGGATACCTCGGGCCGATCGCGCAAGCGGACACGCCGGTAACTTCACATCGGGCATACGGAAGACTGGAGGGGTGCAGAGATCAGCAGTGCGCCCCAGCCCCGTGTTCCTCGGCATCCTCGGTCTGGCCGTCGCCGGCGGTGTGATGGCCGCTTTCGGTGACGCCACAGTGCTTTACGTGAACAACAAGGACCCGCTCCTGATCGCGGGCGTGGTGATCCTCGTCGCCGCGGGCTGGGTGGCGTCGCTGAGCCTGCACGAGTTCGGGCACGCGATCGTGGCCTACCGGGGCGGGGACGGCAGTGTCGCCCACAAGGGTTACCTGACCCTCGACGTCCGGAAGTACACCGATCCGGTCCTGTCGATCATCCTGCCGCTCGTGTTCCTCGTCATCGGGGGCATCCCGCTGCCCGGTGGCGCGGTGTGGATCAACCGTGGCGCGCTGCGCACGCGCGGGACGTCGTCCTGGGTCTCGCTGGCCGGGCCGCTGAGCAACCTCGCCGCCGGCGCCGCGCTGTCGCTGGTGGTCTCGCTCATCCCGATGGCCCGCGGCCTGGTGATCGCGCTGTCGTTCCTGGCGCTGCTGCAGGTCATGGCCTTCCTGCTGAACATCCTGCCGATCCCGGGGCTGGACGGCTGGGGCGCGATCGAGCCGTATCTGTCCCCGCAGGCCCGCGACTTCGGCGCGAAGGCGCGGCCGTGGGCGCCGATGATCCTGTTCGCCCTGCTGTGGTTCTTCCCGCCCGCGCAGGAGGCCCTGCGGGTCAGCTCGTCCTGGGTGTTCGAGAACCTCGGCGGCAACCTGCTGGGCGCCTACGACGGCCAGGGCGCCTTCATGTTCTGGCGGCACTGAGCGTGCAATGAAGTGTCATTAAGGGACCCTTCATGACACGGGGGCGCGCTCGGTGAGCCAGACGTGCGCGCGCTTCCAGACCTCGCGCAGGCCGGAGCGCTCGCCGAGGTAGTCCCCCGCGGCCCCGACCACCGGGAGCATGCCGAGTGCCCGGTGGAACAGATTGCCGCGAGGACGCTTCTCGAGCTCCCCTGTGATGCCGAGCAACGCGCGGCCGAGACGCCAGAGCGTGCCCGCGGCAGCCTTCAGCGTCACCTTGCCGTGTTTCTTCTCCGACTCGGCGAGCTCCTCGGTCAGCTTCGCCGCTTCGTCGGCTTCGGCCGCTTCGTCGTCCTTCTTGCCCGCTGCGAGCGCCGGGTCGATGTCCCGCTCGAAGAGCACCCAGGCGATCAGCCGCACACGCGTGCCGACGTCGGTGACGCCGTACTCACGCGCGATCGCGCACAGCAGCAGCCCCTGGGCCGCCGAGCCGAGCGCGTCCTGCACCGGCAGCCGGTCGGCCAGCGCGCCGCCGAGGCCGGGGATGGCGGTCAGCAGCGCGGTGAACCGGCCGACGCGGTTCATCCACCAGTTGGTCCGCTCGTGGGGCGTCATCTTCGCCCAGGCCGCCGTACCGGGCACCTTGACCGAGGTCAGCCCGTCCAGCAGCTTCGCCTTCAGACCGGAGTCGACCTCGGCGAGCTCGTCGTCCTCCTGACGGCGAGCCCGCTCCTGCAGGCCGAACGGGTCCGACTCGCGCAGCGCGTCCAGCATCGGCCCGCAGCCGCGCACGAACGGCCGCAGCACGGCGACGACCTGCTTGTCCGAGATCGCGTCAGCCACCTAGACCTCCCATCCGCACGGCCGCCGCGCGGCCGAGTCCCCCGCCCAGCGCGAGCGCGCCGGGCAGCGCGCTCGCCCCGAGCAACAGCAGCGCCCGCCAGTCCGGCACGAGAAGGATGTCCCCACCGGGCCCGAGCAGCCCGAAGACGAGCACGGTCAATACCCACACGAGCAGGGGTACCCACGACAACCCGGGCCTCACCAGCTTCGCGGTCGTCGACACCAGCCACGGCGTGGTGACCGCGCCGAGCACGATCGTGATCGGGAACGGGAGGTCACCGAGCCGCGGCAGCACGACGCCGTCGAGACGCAGCGGCAGGAAGAACAGTTCGAGCAGCCCGAACAGCGCGGCGTCGAACGCGAGCAGCGCCAGCAGGAGCAGGCGCGCCGGGGTCAGCCGGTCCGGCGCGGTCACAGCCCACCGAACAAGTCGTCAGAAGCGCCCTCGGCGGGACCGTGCACAAGTACGTAGTAGTCGTGGGGCGCGATCGGCTGGGCGATGTCGTTCGTCAGCGCGAAGTGGGTGATACCGCCTTCAGCCACTGTCAGCTGCGTCTCGTGCGCGCGCAGTGCGGCGAGCTTCGCAGGCAAGTGCTCTTCGACGTCGAGGACAGTTGTAATGGTCTCGTCGGGGGTTGCCGGGAGCTCGTCGTCCTCGGGGACTCGGAACGGCGAAGTCCCTTCGGCACGCAACGCGGCCAACCCCTTGCTCACCGCATCCTGCGAAGAAACGGTGTGGAACACCCGCACGACCGACTCGGCCCGCGGCGCCGCGGCCATGGTGACCTCGTGGGCGCGGATGTGGTCGGGGTGGCCGTAGCCGCCAAAGGCGTCATAGGTGACGACGACCTGAGGCCGGACCTCGTCGAGGATCTCGGCCAGCTGCGCGGCCTGCTCGTCGAGACTGCCGCCGGCGAAGGCCCGCGGATGCGACGCGGACGGCGTCCCCGCCATGCCCGAGTCACGCCAGCGGCCGATCCCGCCGAGATAACGATGCTGTGACACGCCCAACGCGGCGCAGGCCCCGTCCAGCTCCGAGACGCGGTAGCCGCCCAGCTGGTCGGCAGCCCAGGCGCCGAGCCCGGCCAGCCGCTCCGGCACGATCTCGCCCTCCTCGCCCAGCGTGCACGTCACCAGCGTCACCTCGGCACCCTCGGCGGCGTATCGTGCGATCGTGGCGCCGGTCGTGATGCTCTCGTCGTCGGGATGGGCGTGCACGAGCAGCAACCTGTGCGGTACCGGGGAGATCACGGGTTGAGCGTAATTCCCGTGCTCCGACCTTCGTCGGGGACACCCTCGGTTATTCTCGCGCGAGTCGCGACCGCCGCGTCGCGATGGTCTGTACCCCCACGAAGGGCATCTGGTGAGCACTGAAGCAACATCGGCGGACGTCGCCGGCGTGTCGGGATCCGTTCTGTCCATTTCCGACCTCTCGGTCTCGTTCCCGACCGAGGACGGCATCGTCGACGCCGTCAAGGGCATCGGGTTCGACGTCAAGCCGGGCGAGATCGTCGCGGTGGTCGGGGAATCCGGGTCCGGCAAGTCCGTGACGTCCATGTCGGTGCTGGGGCTGCTCCCGAAGACCAGCCGGATCGCGGGCGAGCTGCGCCTGGGCGAGCGCAACCTCGCCGACCTCAAGGAGAAGGACCTCCAGAAGATCCGCGGCAACCAGATCGCGATGATCTTCCAGGAGCCGATGACGGCGCTGAACCCGGTCTACACGGTCGGCTGGCAGCTGCGCGAAGCGCTGCGTTCGCACCAGGACATCTCCAAGGCCGCCGCGGACAAGCGCGCGATCGAGCTGCTGGAGATGGTCGGCATCCCGAACCCGCCGCAGCGGTTCAAGCAGTACCCGCACCAGCTTTCCGGCGGTCTGCGCCAGCGTGTGGTCATCGCCATGGCGATCTCCTGCGACCCGAGCGTGATCATCGCCGACGAGCCGACCACCGCGCTCGACGTCACCGTGCAGGCGGAGATCCTCGGCCTGCTGCGCAAGCTGCGCGACACCCTGGACACCGCGATCGTGCTGATCACGCACGACATGGGCGTGGTCGCCGACATGGCCGACCGGGTGATCGTGATGTACCAGGGCGAGATCGTCGAAGAGGCGCCGGTGCGCGAGCTGTTCGCCTCGCCCAAGGAGGACTACACCCGGCGGCTGCTCGCCGCGGTGCCGGTGCTCGGCCAGCGTCCCGAGGGCCGTCGCCTGCTCGACGACTCCGGCATCACGGTGGACAGCAGCGAGGCCGCCAAGATCGCCGAGGAGATCCGGCTGGCCGACGCGGAGCTCGAGGCCGTGATCGAGGAGAGCGCGCCCGCGCTGGAGATCAAGAACCTCGTGCTCGAGTACCCCGGCCGCCGCGGTCAGAACAAGAACCGCGCGGTCGACGACGTCTCGCTGACCATTGCCAAGGGCGAGATCGTCGGCCTGGTGGGCGAATCCGGCTCCGGCAAGTCGACCGTCGGCCGCTGCGCCGTCGGCCTGCTCCGGGCGACCGAGGGCACGATCGCGATCGCGGGCAAGGACATCACGACGATGTCCGCGAAGGAACTTCGCCCGCTTCGCCGGTTCTTCTCGATCGTGTTCCAGGACCCGGCGTCCACTTTGGACCCGAAGATGACGATCGGCGAGTCGATCGCCGAGCCGATGGTGCTGCACAAGGTGCTCTCCGGCAAGGCACTCTCCGCGCGCGTCCGGTCGCTGCTCGACAAGGTCGAGCTGGGCGGGCACTACATGAACCGCTACCCGCACGAGCTCTCCGGCGGCCAGCGCCAGCGCGTCGCCATCGCGCGGGCGCTCTCGCTCGACCCGGCCCTGCTCATCGCGGACGAGCCGACCTCGGCGCTGGACGTCTCGGTGCAGGCCCGCGTGCTGGACCTGTTCCTCGACCTGCAGCAGTCGCTGCAGTTCGCCTGCCTGTTCATCAGCCACGACCTCGCGGTGGTCGACCTGCTCGCCGACCGCGTCGCGGTGATGCAGTACGGCAAGCTCGTCGAGGTCGGCACGCGCGACCAGGTGCTGCACTCGCCGCAGCAGGAGTACACGAAGCGGCTGCTGTCCGCGGCCCCGGTCGCCGACCCGGTGATGCAGGCCGAGCGTCGCAAGGCCTGGGAGGCCGGAAAACTGGCCCCGGTCGCCGACTGAGGTTTCCGTAGTGCCGTTAAGGCCACCTTACGGGCGTCTGACGCCCGTAAGGTGGCCTTAACGGCTTTCAGGGCATGGAGACATCGCAGCACTGACGGGGATCGGAGAGCTGGCACAGCCATGGAGTTCGACGAAACCGGTACCGGCCGAATCAAACGAGGCCCCACCGTCAGAGAGACCATCGACCGGTTCCCCGGCCCGATCGCGATCGCCGCCGAAGCGGCTGCCACCGGGCTCGAGGTGACGTGGAACAGCTACTTCGCCGAAGGAGTGACCACGTACGCCGTGGTCGCCGAGTACGACACCTCGGCGGAACATCTGTTCGCGGTCAAGACCTTCCGACCCCTGCCCGCCGGCCGGGTGCATCTGGCCATCGAAAACCCCGTCAACCAGATCGCCAACTACCTCGATCGGGCGGATCTGATCGCGAACCCCGGAAAGTACCGCTACCAAGCCGGACGCGCGAGGCCGCACACTCCAGGGAATGCCTTCGTCGCCGCCAATGCCCCGTTCCGGCCGATAGCCGGCGCGCGCACGACCTCCGTATCCGTCGTCGTGGACAGCGCGCCCCTGGCAGGAAAACGAGTCGACATCGAGAACTGCTCAGTACTGGAGCTGCACTGGGGGGACCGGATCATCTTCTGCACCGGCTCCCCGACCGCCCTTGATTCCTTGACTCTCCGTACCGCGACCCTCGACGATCTCCCACGAAATCCGCCGGAGCGAATTCTCTGACCGGAAACGGGACGGGACCGTCAGCCGACGCGGATGCGGGGGTCGAGGATGCCGTACATCAGGTCCGCCAGCAGGTTGGCCACGATGACACTCAAGGCGATCACGACCAGCCAGCCCATCAGGACCTGGGTGTCGTTCTTGACCACCGCCTCCACCAGCAGCGTGCCCATGCCGTGCCAGTTGAAGACCGTCTCGGTGATGATCGCACCGGTCACCGTGGCGCCGAAGTTGACGGAAAACAGTGTCATGACCGGGATCAAGGCGTTGCGGAACGCGTGGCGCCAGATCACCCGCGAGTTCGACACGCCCTTGGCGCGCGCGGTCCGGATGTAGTCCGCGTTCAGCACGTCCAGCATCGACGCCCGCTGGAACCGGCTGTAGGCCGCGAAAGTGATCGCCATGATGGACAGCGTCGGCAGCAGGAACGCGCCGGTGAACTTCGCCAGCGCATCCCCGAACCCGGTCGCCGCAAGGCTTTCCGGGCTGACGGTGCGCAACCAGGGATCGCCGAGGACGTCGGCGAGGCCGAGGTCGCGGACCACGCCGTTGAGCTGGATCGCGTAGCCCTTCAACACGATCGCGACGCAGAAGATCGGCATCGAGAAGAACAGGAACGCCAGCGCGGTCGCGATGTAGTCCCAGATCGAGTACTGCTTCACCGCGGCGAGCACGCCCACCAGGACACCGAACACGAGTGCCAGCACCGAAGCCGCCAGCACGAGTTCGAGGGTCACGCGGAACGCCGCCATCACCTTCGGCGCCACCGGGGTGTAGGCGTTGCCCTGCGCGATCGAGATGCCCCAGTCGCCCCGGACGAAGTCCCAGAGCCAGGTGAAATAGCGGGCGAAGACGCCCTTGTCGAGGCCGAGCTTGTGCTCGGTGTCGGCGATCGCCTGGAGGTTGACGCCGGGCTTGTTGCGCAGTTCGCCCAGCGGGTCACCGGTGTTGGCGACCATGACGAAGCAGAGGAACGTCCCGACGAACAGCACCGGGAGCGAGATGGCCAAGCGACGCAGCACATACCAGACCAGGCTCATCCGAACCTTCCCCATTCCCCAGGGGCCGCCGCGGAGAAAGCGCGGGGGTGACCGGTTTTCCGGTCACCCCCGCGTCGTGCGTCTCAGGCCTTCATTCTCCGCTGACGCGGGTCGAAGGCGTCGCGAAGACCGTCACCGATGAAGTTGATCGTCAGTGAAATCAGCACGAGCACGATGAACGGGCCGAAGAACAGCGCCGGCCGCGTCTGCAGCTGGGCGTAGTTCTCCAGAATGACCCGGCCGAGCGAGGTGTCCGGTAGCTGGACGCCCAGCCCGATGAACGACAGCGCCGCCTCGGCGAGCACGGCCTGTGCGACCGCCAGGGTCGCGTTGACCGTGATGCTGCCGACCATGTTCGGCACCAGGTGCTTGAAGATGATCCGGAACGTCCCGGCACCGGAAGCCCTTGCGGCGTCGACGAATTCACGCTGCGAGAGCGACATCGCCTCCGCCCGGGTGATCCGGGCGATCTGCATCCAGGAGAACGCCGCCAGCACCAGCGCGACGATGTACCAGGAGCCGCCGCCGAACACCTTCGCCAGGATGGCCGCCGCGGCGACCTGCGGGATGATCAGGAACAGGTCCGTCACCCGCGAGATCGCCGAGTCGGAGAACCCGCGCAGGTACCCGGCGATCGCGCCGAAAACGACACCGATCACGGTGGCGAGGACCGACACGGTGAGCGCGATCAGCAGGGAGAACTGCGTGCCGCGCAGCACCTGCGAGACCATGTCCTTGCCGACCTGCGTGGTGCCGAGCGGGAAGTCGCCGGACGGCTTCGCGAAGGACGCGAAGGAGCTGTCCTCGTAGCCGTGCTTCCAGAACAGCGGCAGGAGCAGGCTGAGCAGCACGATCAGCACCAGCACGCCGGTGGAGGCCATCGCCAGCTTGTGGTGCAGGAACTTCCGCAGAACCAGCTTGCCCTGGCTCCGGGGTTCGGGGAGCGCCTCCGGCGGCAGCGTGCCGTCGGCCGTGGCGGTGTCGCCCGCGGCGATAAGAGAGTTCAAGTCAGCCAACGCGAATCCTCGGGTCCAGGATGCCGTACATCAGGTCGGCGATCAGGTTGGCGACGATCACGCTGCTCGCGATGACGACGAGCCAGCCCATCATCACCTGAGTATCGTTCTTCGTCACCGCTTCGACCAGCAACGTGCCCATACCGTGCCAGTTGAAGACGGTTTCGGTGATGATCGCCCCGGCGAGCACGCCGCCGAAGTTCACCGAGAACAGCGTGGTCACCGGAATCAGCGCGTTGCGGAACGCGTGCCTGAAGATGACCCGCGAGTTCGTGAGGCCCTTGGCGCGCGCCGTCCGCACGTAGTCCGCGTTGAGGACTTCGAGCATCGACGCCCGCTGGAACCGGCTGTAGGCGGCGAAGCTGATCGCCATGATCGACAGCACCGGCAGCAGATATGCGCCGACCGTCGATATCACGAAGTCCCCGACGCCGTCCGTTTTCAGCTGTTCCGGGCTGACCGTGCGCAGCCACGGATTGCCGAGGACGTCGGACAGGCCCAGGTCGCGGACCCAGCCGTTGACCTCGATGGCGTAGTTCTTCAGCACGATCGCGATGCAGAAGATCGGCATCGAAAAGAGCAGGAACGCCAGGGTGGTGGCGATGTAGTCGAGGATCGAGTACTGCTTCACCGCGGCCAGCACGCCGACGATGATGCCCACGATCAGCGCGAGGATCTCGGCGCCGACGACGAGCTTGAAGGTGACCGCGAAGGCGGCCATCACCTTGGGCTCCACCGGCTGCAGCGCGTTGCCCTGCGCGATCGAGATGCCCCAGTTGCCACTGAGGAAGTCACCGAGCCACGTGAAGTAGCGGGGAATGATGCCCTGATCGAGCCCCAGCTTGTGCGCCGTGTCGGCCAGCGCCTGCTTGTTGATCTGCGGGTTCTGTCGCAGCTCGCCCAGCGGGTCACCGGTGCCGGCGACCATGAGGAAACAGAGAAAAGTCCCGACCAGCAGGACGGGAATCGAGATCGCCAGACGGCGAAGGATGTAGATCACCAGGTTCAACGAACTGCTCCTCATCCGGGCCTGGTCTTCAGAAGTGCTGGACCGCTACCCGGTTGTCTACCGTAGTGGGGGTGACCCTACGGTCAACAGCTACTTCCGGTGGGTACCGGGGGCTCGGCTCGTGGCCGAGCCCCCGGTACCTCCCAGGTCATCTCCGTGAGGGGAGAAAGAAGTCAGGCCGAGGCCCTACTTCTTCTTCTCCCACTCGCCGACGTTCCACAGCACACCGTCGTACGACTGCATGTACACCCGGTCGATGCCCTTGAACGCCCACATGGACGGCGTCTGGAACAGCGGCAGCGTCGCGTAGTCGTTCGCGATCGCGACGTCGGCGTCCTGGTAGGCCTTGGTCTTGACAGCCTCGTCGGTCGCCTTCACCGCGGTCTCGAACGCCGTGTCGATCTTCGAGTCGCAGAGGTTCTGGTAGTTCTGCTCGCCGCCGTTGTTCGGGCAGACGTAGATCGACTTGGACTCCGCCTTGAACGGCTGGGCAGACCAGCCGAACAGCGCGATGTCGTAGTCACCGGTCGAAACGCGGCCACCCTTGAGGAAGTTGGCGTCGGTCTCGTCCTTGACCTCGATGCCCGCGGCCTTGGCCTGCGAGATGATGATCTCGACGGTCTGGGTACGGCGCGCGTTCTGGTTGTGCGTGATCTTGAACGAGGCACGCACACCGTTCTTCGCGAAGATGCCGTCGGCACCCTTGACCCAGCCCGCGTCGGTCAGCGTCTTCGCCGCCGCCTGGGCGCCGAGACCGGCCTTGCTGCTGTAGAGGTCCTGGAAGCCTTCTTCACCCTGGAAGAACACGATCGAGTTCGACGGCTGGGCGTCGGCCTGGACCTGCTTGAGCAGCTTGTCCGTGATCTCCTTGCGGTCCACCGACTCGAAGAACGCCTTGCGCAGCGACTCGTCGGCGAACATGCGCTTGAAGTTCAGGTCGAGGTGCTCGTAGGTCAGCTGCGAAGCCGAACCGTAGGTGACGCCCTGGGCCGCGAGGCCCTTCATCGTCTCGGCCGCGGTGGCGTCCGGCTGGGTCGACGCCGCAACGTCGATCTCACCGTTCTGCAGCGCGGTCGCCATCGCCTTGGTGTCTTCCATGGCGCGGACGATGATCTTGGACGGGCCACCCTTGCCGCCCGGCCAGTTCGGGTTCTTCTCGAGCGTGACGGCCTTCTGGTTGGCGTCGAACGCAGTGATCTTGTACGGGCCCGACGACGGCATGATGTCCGCCTTGAAGCCCTTCCACTCGTTCGTCCAGAAGTCACCAGCGGCCTTGATCTTCGCCGGGTCACCGGTCGGGGCGAGCTTGGTGATGTCGGCGATGCCGGTCTTGGCCTCGATGACGTGCGCCGGCATGATCGCCGCCGAGTTGAACAGACCCTTGTAGTCGAGGTACGGCTCGCTGTAGTCCGTCTCGAACGTCAGGTTGTCCTTGCAGGTCGCCGTCTTGATCAGCGAGTACCCGGTGGTCGACGCCGAGTTGAACGGGTTCTTGCCGTCCGGGCCCTTGGCCAGGCCGCTCTGCGACAGCCACGCCAGGTACATGTCCTTGCAGTCGTACGGCTGACCATCCGACCACTTGATGTTCGGCTTGATCTTGTACGTGACGATCTGCGGGTCCTTCTGGGTCACATCCCAGGACTCGAAGAGGTCGGTGTTCAGCAGGACCTTGTTGTTGCCGTCAAGCTTCAACGTACCGGAGAGCACAGCGGTCAGGACGTAGTTGTTGTACGAACTGTTCGTGTCCGGGGTCTGGTTGTTGTACCCGGAGTAGCTGTCGTCGATACCGATCGTGACGGTGCCCTCGTACCCCGGGGTGTCCGCGAGCTTGAACAGGTCACCTTGCTCGGCCTTGCCGACAGCCATCGCCTTGACGTCGGTCGACGAGCCGTTCTGGTCCGTGGTTCCCGAGCCGGAATCGCTACCGCTACAGGCGCTCAGCAACAGCGAAGCGCCGGCCAGCAGCGACAAGGCGGAGACTGCTTTGGATCTCCTCATGAAGTGTGCCCTCCTAGCACTGGGCCCTTGAATTTCGGGACAAGGACCCACAACGCTCCGGTTGGATGGGCCGGAGCCTACGACACGCCAAGCGACACTCAACTGGCGCACTGCGGGTGCACGCTAGAAAGGAAATGTACCCACAGTCACCAGTTCAGGGTCGATCGTGACCAAAGGGTGACTTCCAGCTGACATTGCGAAATACGACGGTTACCTCATGGATTCGAAACGCGCCACCCTAACGCGTAGGTAAAGATCACTCGGCAGTACTGAATCCGTAGTCGATTGATTACTTCGGGCCGCGAGTCCAGTTCACCGCGGACCCGAACGGGCCCACCATGGGGGGACCCGGAGTCACGCCCGAGATACCCGTTCCGATGGCAAGGGTGTCGGCCATTTGGAACAGCGGCACCACCACATTGCGGCGCCAAAGTTCAGGCTCGAGTGTGGTCAGGGCTTCGTCGATCGGCGCGGCGCCGGACAGCGCGGCGTCGATCGAGGGCTGCAGCGCCGGATCGCAGAACCCGGCCGAGTTGCCCGGTACGACCGGTTTCGTCTTGTCCACTCCCGGCGCGGTCTGCTCGGGCCGGCAGCCGAAGGTCGACGCGAGCACCGAAGCGGTGTCCCCGCCGACAGCCTGCGGCACGACCGCGACGTCGATGCCGACGTTGCCCGCGCTGTCCGGGGTGGCCTGCTGGACGCCGTTGACCACCGGCATGGCGAGCAGGCCGCCGAAGAGATCGCGCGGCTGCGGGGTGATCGCGTTGACCTCGATCCCCTGCGCCACCAGCTCGCTGGTGAGCTCCTTGGCGATCTTCGCGTACGGCTCCTGCGTGCCGGGCGATGCGACGACCAGCGACAGTGCCCTGCCGTTCTTGCGCCAGGTGCCCGCGGTTTTGACGTAGCCGGCGGCCTTGAGCGACTGCTCGGCCTTGGCCAGGTCCGGCGCGGTCGGCGGCCCCGCCGGCATGGTGGCCGCGTACCCCTTCACCGAGGGCGCCCGCACCTGGGCGTCCGCCGGCAGCGTCGAGGACGGGCCGCCGTCGGCGCCCTCGGCGATCAGCTTGGCGCGGTCGATCATCGCGGTTATCCCGGCCCGGACCTGGCTGTCCTGCAGCACCGAGCTGACCGGGCGCAGCAGGACGTCGGCGACCAGCGGCCGCGCCACGGTGTGCAGCTGCACGGCGGTGCCGAGCTCGCCGAGCCGCTTGAGGCTGCTGGTGTCGGTGCGGGCCAGCGCGAACTGGTCGTTGCCACTGCTCAGCGCGGGCACCAGATCCTTCGGATCGGTGCGGCGCAGCACGATCCGGTCGATCGCGGACGGCTTTTCCCAGTACCGCTCGTTGCGCTCGATGACAGCCTCGCCGCGGGCCAGGTCGAGCGTCTTGATCGAGAACGGCCCGGCGACGGCGGGGAAGTTCGACGCGAGCGCGCCGCGCCAGCCGTCGGGCGCGTCCTTGAGCAGATGCGCGGGCAGCAGGTCGGAGAACAGCGTCTGCCAGCCCGGAAACGGCTTCGCGAAAGTGACTTCGACGCGCTTGCCGCCCTCGCGGGACTGCAGGTCGGTGATCTGGCGGTACCCGGCGGGGGCGATCACGCCGGGCTGGTCGCGCATCTGCGTGCGCAGGTAGTCGAAGTCCTCGGCGGCGATCGGCGCGCCGTCGGACCACGAGGCGTCCGGGCGGATCACGTAGGCGACCACGAACGGCTGCTGCGAGACCACCTGCGCCGAGACCATCAGGTTCTTGTCGAGCTCGATCTTGCCGTCGTCCTTCTGCCGGAACACCGACGGAAGGAGCAGCTGCGAGAGCGCCGAAGTGACCTGCGAAGAGTCCGCGAGGTTGTGCGGGTTGTAGCCGCCCACCACGTCGTCGACGCCGACGACGATCTGCGACGGCGTCTTCGCCGGGGTGGAGGGCGCCGCGGCCGAGGACGAGACCACCGGTACCGGCGGGGTGTTCGAGCAGGCAGAGAGCAGGACGGCTGCGAGCGCCAGTACCGGCGCCGCCTTGCGTTTCACCCGCACGCCCGCTTCCTCCCAGAAATTCGCACTCGATCGGGTTCGTCATGCTCCCATGGAGGCCCATCGCCCCGGAATCGAGATTCCCATACCCGGAAAATGCCGCTCCGGGCGGAGGGGTAGGCCCTATTTGATGGACGCATGAACAGCGCTCCGGGTTCCGGAACGTTCACGGCTTCCGGAATGTTCACCGCGCGCCGCCGATTTAGCGGCGATGGTGGGGCAACCGGCGGCGTCGGTTACTCCGCCGAAGCGATTTCCCGCAGTTTCCGGTGAACCACTGGCAGTGACTGGTCCGGAATGTATGAAGGCCTCCTTACCGGCTCAGAGAGCGGGTAAGGAGGCCTTCACAGACAGTCAGCGGCTGGGTGTGTCAGCCGTTGTCGCGGCTCTTCGCGCGCGAGCGCTCCTTCGCGCGGGTGTTGACGTCGAGCGTGACCTTGCGGACCCGCACGACCTCAGGCGCGACCTCGACGCACTCGTCGACCGAGCAGAACTCCAGCGCCTCTTCCAGGCCCATCTTGCGCGGGCGGGCCAGCGTCTCCATCACGTCGGCGGAGGACTGACGCATGTTGGTCAGCTTCTTCTCCTTGGTGATGTTGATGTCGAGGTCCTCGAAGCGCGGGTTCTCGCCCACGACCATGCCCGCGTACACCTCGGCGCCGGGCTCGACGAAGAAGGTGCCGCGGTCGGCCAGCTGGATCATCGCGTACGCGGTGACCGGGCCGGTGCGGTCGGCGACCAAGGAGCCGCTGTGGCGGGTGCGGATCTCGCCTGCCCACGGGAAGTAGCCCTCGAACACGTGGTTCGCGATACCGGTACCGCGGGTCTCGGTGAGGAAGTCGGTGCGGAAGCCGATCAGGCCGCGCGCAGGCAGGACGTAGTCCAGCTTGAGCCGGCCGGAGCCGTGCCCGCCCATGTGCTCCATGCGGCCCTTGCGGGAGGCCAGCAGCTGGGTGATCGAACCGAGGTGCTCCTCGGGCGAGTCGATCGACAGGCGCTCGAACGGCTCGTGCACCTTGCCGTCGATGATCCGGGTGACCACCTGCGGCTTGCCGACGGTCAGCTCGAAACCCTCGCGGCGCATCTGCTCGACGAGGATCGCCAGCGCCAGCTCGCCGCGGCCCTGGACCTCCCAGGTGTCGGGGCGCTCGGTCGGCAGCACGCGGATCGAGACGTTACCGATCAGCTCCTGGTCGAGGCGGGCCTTGACCAGCCGCGCGGTGACCTTGTCGCCACCGTTGCGCCCGGCCAGCGGCGAGGTGTTGACGCCGATGGTCATCGAGATGGCGGGCTCGTCGACGGTGATCCGGGGCAGCGCCACCGGGGTCTCGGCGTCGGCGAGGGTGTCGCCGATGGTGATCTCGGGGATGCCCGCGATGGCGACCAGCTCGCCCGCGCTGGCCTCGGTCGCCGGGACGCGGGTGAGCGCCTCGGTGACCAGCAGCTCGGAGATGCGGACGTTCTGCACCGTGCCGTCCTCGCGCATCCAGGCCACGGTCTGGCCCTTGCGCAGCTTGCCGGCGTGGATGCGGATCAGCGCGATGCGGCCGAGGAAGTTCGACGCGTCGAGGTTGGTGACCAGCGCCTGCAGCGGCGCCTCCAGGTCGGCCGCGGGCGGCGGGACGTGGCGGAGCAGGGTCTCGAACAGCGGGTCCAGGTCCTCGCTGTCGGGGATCTCCCCGTCGGCGGGCTGCTCCAGGCTCGCCTTGCCGGCGCGCGCGGAGGCGTAGACGACCGGGAGGTCGAGGATCGCGTCGTGGTCGGCGTCCTCGATGTCGCTGGCCAGCTCGAGCAGCAGGTCGTGGGTCTCCTCGACGACCTCGGAGATCCGGGCGTCGGGGCGGTCGGTCTTGTTGACCAGCAGGATCACCGGGAGCCTGGCCTCGAGGGTCTTGCGCAGCACGAAGCGGGTCTGCGGGAGCGGGCCCTCGCTGGCGTCGACGAGCAGCACGACGCCGTCGACCATGGCCAGGCCGCGCTCGACCTCGCCGCCGAAGTCGGCGTGGCCGGGGGTGTCGATGACGTTGATGGTCACCGAGCCCTCGGGCGTCTGGCGGTGGATCGAGGTGTTCTTCGCCAGGATGGTGATGCCCTTTTCGCGCTCGAGCTCACCGGAGTCCATCACGCGGTCGACCAGCTCGGCACGCTCGGCGAAGGCGCCGGACTGGCGGAGCATGGCGTCGACCAGCGTGGTCTTGCCGTGGTCGACGTGGGCGACGATCGCGACGTTGCGCAGGTCGGGCCGGGTCTTACCGGTCGGCCGGCCGGTTTCGACGGTAGCGCTGGCTGCGGGCACGCGAGAACTCCTGAACTTCAAGGGGTGGGTGACCGCGTCAGCCCGTCAGGCATCGAGTGGCCGGCTTTGGCCACACGCGGACCTCACCAGGGTACCCGTAGCCGAACTGTGAGGAGCCCCACGCCCCAAGATCGGTTAGCCTCACCTAACCTAAGTCGACAGCGTCGCCGACCTGAGGAGCCTGCGTGGGCAAGAAGCCGACCGACCCGCGAGCGGTCGTGCGCAAGCTGATGAAGGCCGGCAAGGTCAAGAAGAAGTGCTGCCGGTCGAAGTCACGCTGTAAGAAATGTCCCGTGCTGGCACTGAAGAAGGCCAAGGTCGAGCTGGCCGCCTAGTGCACCACGGCCTCGTTGAGCGCACGGAGCTCGGGCGCGGTCTTCGTCGGGCTGAACTCGATGACCTCGTAGCGCGCGAGGTGCTGCACCGAGAACGGGTCCGACGCGAGGATCGCGTCGAGCTTCCCGCGGGACATCGGGCGCGAGATGATCACGCCGCCGATCCGCGGGTTGCGCCGGCCGGAGGCGAGGAAGTGGCCATGCTCGTACTGCTTGTTCAGCCACTCGGCGTGATCCGGAAGCGCGAGGTCGATTTCTTCGATGGGGGCTGTGTAGTTCAGCAACACGACATACATGGCTAAGACGGTAGACCCGTCGGCGCTCCTCGGCGGTGGCTCGAAGGCAAGTTTCGGCCGCCTGTGCCCGGATCGTGCGATCCCTGGTTACACTCGGAGCATGTTCGCGCAGCACGCCCAGTGGTGGCCGCCCTCCGGCGGCCCCGAGGTTCTGCGCTGAGTTCGAGCAGCGTTTGAGACAACACAGGCCGCCCCGGTGGGTGGCCTTCTTTCATGAGTGCCCCCGCCGTGGCTGCCACGGTGAAGGGAGAGGCACATGATCAAGCTGTCGGGCATCACGCCGTCCGGGCACATCCACGCGGGCAACCACCTCGGGGCGATCCGGCGTTGGGCAGCCGAGGGCGGACCGGACGACCTGTACTTCGTCTCGGACCTCCATGCCATGACGACGTCGCACAATCCGGCCCGGTTACGGTCGCTGGCGACCGAGCAGCTGGCTGTGCTGGTCGCCGCCGGGATCTCGCCGGAGCGGGTGTTCGTCCAGTCCGATCTCGCGCGGGAGCTGGGGGCGCTGACCTGGGTCCTGGAGTGCACCTGCAGCTACGGCGAAGCCGCGCGGATGATCCAGTTCAAGGAGAAATCCAAGGGGCAGGCGGGAGTCCGGCTCTCGCTGCTGACGTACCCGGTGCTGATGGCCGCGGACATCCTGCTGCAGGGCGCGGCCCAGGTGCCGGTCGGTGAGGACCAGCGTCAGCACGTCGAGCTGGCCCGGACGCTGGCGCGGCGTTTCAACGGCACGTACGGCGACGTGTTCACCGTGCCGGAGGCAGTGCTGCCGCCCGCGGGCGCGCGGGTGATGGACCTGTCCGATCCGACGCGCAAGATGTCGAAGTCGACGCGGGACTCGGCGGGCATCGTGTTCGTGCTGGACGAGCCGGACCTGGTGCGGCGCAAGATCCGGCGCGCGGTGACCGACGACGGCTCCGGTACGGGTCCCGGCGTGGCGAACCTGCTGGAGATCCTGGCCGCGTGCGGTGGCTCCACCTCCGAGTACCCGTCGTACGGGGCGTTGAAGGACGCCGTCGCGGACGCGGTGATCGAGGAGCTGCGGCCGGTGCGGACACGGACGTTGGCGCTGCTGGACGACGTCGCCGAGCTGGACCGGATCCGGAAGGCCGGCGCGGCCCGGGCCGCCGAGCGCGGCTCGCACCGCCTGTCCTCCGCCCTCCGCCTGATCGGCGCGGGCTGAAGTCCGTGAATGGCACATTGAGGGCCTTTACGACCCTCAATGTGCCATTCACGGACTTGCGAGGAAGGCTTTGAAAGCGGGGAGCAGGACGCGGTCGGCGGGGAGCCAGTCGACGTCGTCGAGGTCGTCCGGGCCCAGCCAGCGGACGGCCCGGTGCTCCACCGCACGCGGCTCTTCACCAGGCGAAACGAGCGCGGCCGCGTAGATCCGCAGGACCTTGCCACCGGGCAGCGGGACGTCCTCGCCGACGCGCTCCCCGACCGTGATGACGACGTCGAGCTCCTCGCTGCACTCGCGGGCCAGCGCGAAGGCGTCCGACTCGTTCTCCTCGACCCGGCCGCCGGGCAGCTCCCACTCCCCGGCGTGCTCCTCGGGCCAGGCGCGTTGCTGCGCCAGCAGCTTTCCGTCGCGCACAAGCGCGGCTCCGACGATCACGGTGGTCACCCCGGCAGTGTGCCCCATGCACTGAAGGACGCCTTCAGTGCGCTCAATGCAGTGAGGGACGCCTTCAGTGGATCCAACGCACTGAAGGCGTCCTTCAGCTCACGGCTCGCCAGGTGACCTGGAAGCGGGCGCCGCCGTCCGGGGACTCGCCGACCATCACGCGGCCGCCGCGCCGCCGGACCGTCTCCGCCACCATCGCCAGCCCGAGCCCGGTGCCGCCGGACGCTCGCGCCCGGTCGTCCGAGACCCGGTAGAACCGGTCGAACACCTTCTCGCGATGTTCCGGCGCGATCCCCGGCCCGTCGTCGTCGACGACCACCCGCACGCTCGACCGCGAAGCCAGCACCGACACCACGATCTGCCCGTGCGCGTACCGGCAGGCGTTGCGCAGCAGGTTGTCCAGCACCAGCTCGACCTCCGGATGCGCCGCCAGCGCCCAGGCCTGCGGGACGGCGTTGCTCACCCGCGTCTCGGGCGCGCCGGCCGGCAGCCGCGCCACGGCCGCACGCACCTCGCTGACCAGCTCGACCGGGGAAGCGGGCGGCACCTCCCCCGCGTCCGAACGCGCCAGCGACAGCAGTCCGTCCAGCAACGCCGAGAGCCGCTCGGCCTCGGTGAGGATGTCCGTCAACGTCTCCTGCGCGAGCTCCGGATCCGGGTTGGTCACCGCGACCTCGGCCTGCACCCGGATCGACGCCACCGGCGAGCGCAGCTCGTGCGCCGCGTCGCCGGTGAACCGCCGCAGCCGCTCGGTCGCTTGTTCTTGCCGCAACAGCAAAGCGTTGAACTCCTCCGCCAGCGCTCGCAGCTCGTCGTGCGAGTCCGGCAGCGACAGCCGCGCGCCCGGCGGCAACGACCGCACCGAGCCCCGCATCCGCGCCACCGGACGCAGGGCCAGCCGCACCACCAGCCACGTCGCCAGCCCCGCGACCAGCGCGCCCACCGACGCGACGACCACCAGCCAGACGCCGCCGTAGTGCACCGCGGCCCCGAAACCGACCAGCCCGGCCCCGGCGACGACCAGCCGTTGCGAGCCGTCGGGCGCGCTCACCACGGCGCCGAGGTAGCGCGCGCCGTCCTGCTGCACCGGCTGCCCGGCCTTCAGCCGGCTGACCTCGCCCGGGCCGAGGCCCGTTGGGGTGCCGCCGTCGACCGGCCCGCCCGCGATGTCGAGCACCCGCAGCGTCACCGGCGCCGCACCGGACAGCGGCCGCCCGGCCCCGGCCTCCGCGCTCGCCGGGCCGAGCGCGTTGGACAGCTCGCGGTCGACCGAGTCGATGAGCAGCGGTTCGAGGTTGGCCGCGGCCAGCGCGGCGAGCCCGAGCAGGCAGGCGAGGGTGATCATGGCGGCGAGCACGGTGATCCGCGCCTGCAGGGTCCGGCCCCGCCACCAGGAAGGCGAACCGATCACGGGGTGATGACCTCGTCGAGCTCCGCGTCGGAGGCCAGGTAGCCGTGCCCGCGCACGGTCCTCAGCAGCGAGCCCGCGCCGACGCCGTCGAGCTTGCGCCGCACGTAGCCGACGTACACCTCGACGAGGTTGCGCGTCACGGCCTGCTCCTCACCCCAGACCGCGCGCAGCAGCTCGTCCTTGGTGACGACCGTGCCCGCCCGCCCGACCAGCACCTCCAGCAGCGCGAACTCCCGCGGGCTCAGCGCGACCTCGGCGCCCTTCCAGTGCACCTGCCGCAGCCCGCGGTCGACCTCCAGCGCGCCGAGCCGCAGCGTGCCACGGGCGGACTCCGGCCCCACGCGGCGCAGTGTCGCGCGCACCTGGGCGACCAGCACGACGAAGGAGAACGGCTTGACCAGGTAGCCGTCGGCGCCGAGGTCGAGGCCGTCGGCCTGGTCGATCTCGCCGTCCTTCGCCGAAACCAGCAGCACCGGCGTGGTGATGCCGTTGGCGCGCAGCCGCTCCAGCACGCGGTAGCCGGACAGCCCCGGCAGCATGATGTCGAGCAGGATCACGTCGAACGAGCCGGTGCTCGCCAGCTGCAGCCCGCTGGGGCCGTCGGCGGCCGTGACCACGTCCATGCCCTCCGCGCGCAGCCCGCGATGCAGCGCCTTGCGCACGCCCAGCTCGTCGTCGACGACCAGTACCCGAGGTTTCACGAGACTCATCATGGCCGGTTTGCCCAGCTCATGCGCGAGCTCTCAGCACGATCTCAGGCAACGAGGGAGAACCTTCAGGGGTATCTCAGCCTCGGGCGGGAAGCGTCGTCGCTGGGAACCGAGCACACTGGAGCTCGGAAAAACAGGGAGAGAACGCATGAATCCGAAGAAGAGGGCCATCACCGCGGCGGTCATCGGCACCGCGCTCGGCGCCGGCGGCCTCGCGTTCGTCGCGATGCCCGCCAGCGCCGGCGACAAGCCGTCGCTGCCGCAGGTCAGCGCGGAGGATCTGGTGCAGTCGGTGCTCAAGGCGAACCCCGGTGCCTTCGACGGCACCGTGAAGGTGAGCAACGACCTGGGCCTGCCGAACCTCGGCAACGCGATCCCGGGCGGATCGGCGCTGAACATCGACTCGGCACACATCTTCAGCGACGGCGCGGGCAAGAGCCGACTCGCCGTCGTGCAGGGGGTCAACCAGGAGACCGTGGTCCACGACGGCACGACCGTCTGGGACTACAGCTCCAAGAACAACACCGCGACCAAGGTGACCATCCCGGACGAGGTGGCGAAGCAGAAGGGCGCGGGCAGCGAGAAGACGCCCGACCCGACCACCGCGGCCACCGACCTGCTGGCGAAGGTGCGCGAGAGCAGCAACGTCGCCGTCGACGGGACCGCGACGGTCGCGGACCGCCCGGCCTACGAGCTGGTGCTGACCCCGAAGCCGGCCGAGCGCACGCTGCTGCGCGAAATCCGCGTCGCGGTCGACTCGCAGACCCGGATGCCGCTGCGGGTCCAGGTGCTGGCCAACGGCACGACGTCGCCCGCGCTGGAGCTGGCGTTCAGCCAGATCGAGTTCAAGGCGCAGCCGGCCGACCTCTTCACCTTCAGCGCGCCGAAGGGCGCGAAGGTGACCGAGAAGACGCCGACCGTCGACCAGAAGACCAAGGACCTGGCCGAGCAGGCGCAGGAGGCCACGAAGCTGTACGGCGACGGCTGGGACACCGTCGTCACCGGCAAGGTCCCGGCGGACGCGCTGAACGCCAAGCCCCAGTCCGGCGAGCGTCAGGGCCGCAACTCCGACCCGAAGGCTCTGCTTTCGCGCATCGCGAAGCCGGTCAGCGGGGCGTGGGGCAGCGGCTACCTGCTCACCACGAAGGTGGGCAGCGCAGTGCTCACCGACGACGGCCGCTTCGCCGCGGGCGCGGTACCGGAGCAGGTTCTCTACGAGGCGCTGGGTCAGAAGTGACCAGCACTACCTCTGTGGAAACCGGGGCGGACGTCTCTTCGGAGGTGTCCGCCCCGGCGGTACCGCTGGCGGCGCGCACCCGGGGGCTGCGCAAGGTCTACGGCAGCACGGTCGCGGTGGACCACGTCGACCTCGACATCCCTGAGGGCGCGGTCGTGGGGATGCTCGGGCCGAACGGCTCGGGCAAGACGACCACCATCCGGATGCTGCTCGGCCTGGTCCGGCCGACCGAGGGCGAGGTCGAGCTGCTCGGCCGTCCGATGCCCGACGGCGCGGCGCACGCGCTGCCGGACGTCGGCGCGCTGGTCGAGGGGCCCGGCTTCCACCCGTTCCTGTCCGGGCGCGACAACCTGCTGCGCTTCGCTGCGGCGGAACCGCGGCTGACGTCGGCGGGGATTCCGGTGGCGGTGGACACCGCGCTGGAGCGCGTCGGCCTGACCGTCGCCGCCCGTCGGAGGTACAAGGGCTACTCGCTCGGTATGAAGCAGCGGCTCGGCCTCGCGGCGGTGCTGCTGGTGCCGCGCAAGATGGTCATCCTCGACGAACCGACCAACGGCTTGGATCCTGCTGGTACCAGGGAGATCCGCAGGATCATCGCCGAGCTGCACGCCGACGGCGTGACGGTGCTGGTGTCCTCGCACCTGCTGGCCGAGGTGGAGGCGACCTGCACGCACGTCGCCGTCCTGCAGGCCGGGAACGTCGTCGCGCAGGGTGAGCTGGCGGAGCTGCTGGAGTCGGGCAACGCGGCACTGCTGGTCCGCACGCCGGACGCGGAACTCGCGGTGGAAACGCTGCGGGAGAACAGGATCGGCGCCAGGCTGACGCCCGATGGCGTCCGCGCCGACCTCACCGCGACGGCCGCGCCGCGGGTGCTGGAGGTCCTGGTGGGCGCGGGGGTCGCGGTCCACGAGGCGACCCGCGCCCGCACCGGGCTGGAGGACCTGTTCGCCCGGCTCACCGAGTCCACTGTGGAGGAATCATGACCGCGGTGCTCGAAACGCCTGCCCTGCGGACGGGACACGACCGGGTGCCGCTGACCCGGCTGCTGGCCGCCGAGCTGCGCTGGATCTTCCGGCGGCCACGCACGCTGGCCGTGCTGACGCTGCTCGCGCTGATCCCGGTGGTGATCGGGATCGGGCTGACGCTCGTCACCGAGGGGCCGGCCGGGGGCGGCGGGCCGGACGACGGCGGCGGCGCGCTGCTGGCGACCGCGGTCAACAACGCGTTCGTGCTGCCGGTCGCGGCACTCGTGATGACGCTGGCGCTGCTGCTCCCGCTGGCTTCGGCGATGGCCGGAGCGGACGCGATCGCGGGCGAGGCGCAGCACGGGACGTTGCGCGCCTGGCTGGTGGCGCCGGTCGGGCGGGGACGGCTGCTGGCGGTCAAGGCCTTCGGCGTGGCGACCGTTTCGGTGGTCTCGGTGCTGGCGATGTGCTTCACCGGCGTCGTCACCGGGCTGATCATCAACGGCACGGATTCGCTGTTCACGCTGTCCGGCACGACGTTGTCACTCGGT
>Ga0307507_10002828_pt1 | contig 35209 bp, 11 predicted proteins | sample 7_EM_MG_FD_207223 | JGI IMG/M metagenome (GOLD analysis project Ga0307507, IMG submission 207223) | Populus trichocarpa ectomycorrhiza microbial communities from riparian zone in the Pacific Northwest, United States - 7_EM | ecosystem: Host-associated > Plants > Roots > Unclassified | place...
TGGATATAGAGTTAGTATTGGATATAGAGTTAGTATTGGATATAGAGTTAGTATTGGATATAGAGTTAGTATTGGATATAGAGTTAGTATTGGATATAGAGTTAGTATTGGATATAGAGTTAGTATTGGGTATAGAGTTAGTATTGGATATAGAGTTAGTATTGGGTATAGAGTTAGTATTGGGTATAGAGTTAGTATTGGATATAGAGTTAGTATTGGATATAGAGTTAGTATTGGGTATAGAGTTAGTATTGGGTATAGAGTTGGTGTTGGGTACAGAGTTGGTGTTAGATTTGGGTTTGGGTTCTTTAAGTATCCTTTTTATAGTAGAATACCAGTTCTTCTGGTACCTTTATATGTTAAGCTTGGACTTCTGCTTGGTTTGGGGCGGTATAGCAGTTAGGATTAGTTTATGTAGTTTAGTATAAATTTTAGGTTCTTAGTAAACGTCAGTGGAAATCTCATATTGGTAGAATTTGGTGGAATTCTCGGGTTAGTAGAATTTAGTAGAATTCTTATATTGGTGGAATTGGGTAGACTTTTTAGGTATAGGGTGTCACAGTGCTACAATATAGGTAGACTGAATAACTACGTTATGGTATAAGGAAGAGAAGAGGGTCGAAAGGGATATTGTATACAAATATAGGGCCAGCCGCCAAGGCGCTAGTGGTAGGCTAGCCAATAGTAGGAAACAGTACAAGACAGTATGAAACAGTATATAACAGGTCAGTGCCGTGATAGTACTCCCCTCCCCTAGAAGGTTTAGTCCCTAAACCGAACAAGTAGCTCCAAAATAGAATATTACGGTACTAGCAAATTGCCGTCAGATTGCCGTTATGTAATGGCAAATTGCAGTCACATAACCAGTGGCTACGGTGTTGGTAGAAAACGGTGGATTATGGTGGGTGTACGGGTATACGGGTTCGCGAAGATATTAGTTCCGCTTACCGCTCTCAGCCAGGCTAATAACAATTTTCTATCCCGGGGATGGAAAATCCTAATTAGTTAGCTTAACGAATAGCGTCGGCAGAACTCTACACCGCTACCCAAATTAATTAGGCGCGGCGCTCTTGGCAAGAATCTAACTAATTAGATAACTTTAACCGGCGGTCAAAGTTCTATAAGATCTTAACTTCTCTGAATTATTATGGTCATCGTCCACGGCCTCAGCGTGGTAATTATTTCTTATCTTATACCCAGTCTGGGGGTCTGGGCTTCTTAAGGTGTTGTTTATAGAACTTTAGTAGTGCGCGTTCGCACCCTTTTAGGGACTTCTTGGATTCCTAGGTTTTCTTATTATAATACTTCTACTTAATGCAATATATTAAGCCATGCTTGTTTATTTGTTTATTATATACATTAAGAATCTTCTTAAATTCCTACTTATCCGTAATATTACCGTCGTTATCCCTTTCGGCTATCCTACCTATAATATTACAATGTTCCTCTTTATTAATATATGCTTAGCTGGGGATCTCTTTAGGGAACTAGAGGCGGATTTTTAAAGTATAGAAAGACTTATTAATACGAATATAGTTTAGGAGGTCTACTACAACTAACCCTCTATAGGCAGCTAAGACGGGCTAGGGTCCATCCTAGTTATTATCCCATTTCCTCTTAGGCCAATTAGTCTTTATATTTTTAAGGCTAACCATAACCATATCATCTTTTTTAAATATTATACCTTTATCCCGTTTTATATTGGCGTTATCTTTATAGCATTATTAGGAGATACAAGCTAGGGCCTTAAGCTAAGTTAGAATACGCTTAAAGCGGTTAGCAATAGCGTCAGCTTATAGATACTCTTTCTTTGTATATATAGATAGGGCTAATAGCTAGGGGCCCGCTGGTTCGATACCCAAATGTAGGTTATAGCCGTAGTTAGCAAAAAACGGTAAGATTCCCATAGTCTTGTTGACTTAGTTATTTATAGCGAACTTAGTAAGGGAGAGCCAATCTACCTAGTCGTTTTAGGTGAATCTCACAAAAGCGCGTAGGTACTTATTTATTACTGCGTTAACGATCTTAGTCTAACCATCTATTTTAAGGTGCTATACGGAACTAGGGTTTAGGGTTACCTTTAGGCGCTAGTTTAGGCGACGCCAGAAGTTAGAGATAAATAAAGACCCTCTATCAGAAACGATAGTACTTAGGGTGCTGTGTAACTTATAGATAGTATAGGTAAATGCTTTAATAAGCTCCTTAGTGTCTAGGCTGGTAACAGAAATAAAGTGTCTTATCTTTATTAGGCGGTCAACAACGACAAAGATATATCTATATATTTTGCCGTTGCGAAGGCACTTAGGTAGGTCAACAACGTAGTCAATAGAGATATCGGTCCACGGGCGGACTAGTAGTTCTAGTAGTTTTAGAAAACCAGGCAGTGCTAAGTATAGGGTCTTTATGCGGAAGCAAAGAGCGCAGTCTTTTACAAAGGTAGCCGTGAACTATAAAATACCTAGCCACCAATAGGTTTAACTAAGAAGGTTTAGGGTCTTAACACAACCTAGGTGGCCTATAAAACCTAAACTATACGTACAGTATATAACTTCTAGTTGGAGTTTAGGTGAATTGGGGATAAATACTTGGTTTCTATAGTAGATTAGGCCGTTAATAATTAAGCATTTAGATTTGTTATAGCGGAGTAACTTCCTAATCTGCTTAGGCTAGCGGCGTGCCTTACGGCCTTTCTGTTCTCGTAGCGTGGCTAATATATCTTTAGCTAGTTCGTTCTCTTTATAGGCATTCTTAATAAGTTCCTTAAGTGTTACGGACAGCTTAAGTACAATGTTATAACTACTTAGAGGGGAGTCGGCAGAAGCTAGCTGGTTGATATAGGTACGGTCCAGGATGGATCCAGTGGAACCATATGATGAGGAATGGTAGCCAAGGTCACATAATGTGATCTGTATGATCTGTGTGATCTATAAGATCCGTGGGATCTGCGACAGAGCAGACGGAGCGAATAGAGCGTACAGAGCGAAGGGATTTCTTAGGCGTACGGTTGTGTATTTAAAAGACCATAGTACCTACCCAGATAGTTCTCTCTTTGTAGTAAATCTTAAAATATAATTAGAGTTAATCTATTAGGCAACCACTCCACCAGTTATTATTACGTTGTTAACTATTATTTATACCTATATACCTAGCCCATTAACGAGTCCACTATAGTACCTACTATAAGGCTCCGTTATACATTTACTACTAAGGTTACGGTATTAAAACAGAGGAAGTTAAATAACATGCCACTAAAAGCACTAGTTATAACCACGGCAGTAATAATCTCAGGATTAGGAGACACCAGTATAGCAGATACTAACTTACAGATAGTTACACAAGGATAGTTATAAGAGATAGTTAATTAATTATTAGACAACAATAGAATACTTAAAGAACGTATTAACAGCATTAGAGCAGCAAAGGTTAAGTTACTATTAATTAAACAGATTTTAGGGGAAAGGTTAAAACTTAAAGGGTTCCTTATGCAAATGCACTTTAAGGTTATACAAGAGGGAGTAAAGTTAGCAACACCTATAGACTAAGTAGCATACGCGGGGTTGTTCTTAACAGGAAGAGTACTTAAGTGGTTTAAATCTTACCTTACTAAAATACAAGTAAACGGAATGATAACTACTAACCAGGACGTATGGTATATGTTTACTAGTTAGAATGGGTTCGCGAAGAGGTTAACATAAATATTTAGTAATTTAGAGGCATTAACTATAGTGGAATATAAACTTTAGAACCTAGTACAACGAACTTTAGCAATTAAGTACATAATATAGTTTTAGATACTTATAATATAGGTTAAATATAATAATAAGGCGCTTATGGCATAGTATAAATAAGGACTTAAGGCTAAAGTCTAGGACGTAATTATCCTAATAGAAGATGCGGATACTCTAAGAGATTTAATAGATTAAGTAATAAAGATTAATAATAGGATCTATTAAAGGGAACAAGCTAAGAAAAGGCAAGACCGAGTTCTATAGTTATATAAGGCGTAGAGTACGCAACGATAGATATAGAGTTAAAAACTATGGAATGGCGTAGAGCTAATGGACCTAAGCGGTACTAAAGAATCTAAAAGATGGATAAAGAAACTATGGAAACCTAGAGGTTAAGGATTAAGTAATTATAGGACCCTAGAGCAGAGGCTAAACCAGGGATCTTAGTAGTAAAAGATGTTTAGGCGAACTCCATAATAAGAAGAATAGTTTAAAAATAGAGCTTGTATAAATTATGGAAAGAAAGGTCACTTCGCCAGAGACTGTAGAGGTGGTTAGAGTAACTACATAGTAAAAGGCATAAGGTTATTAGAGTATAATAACGCGAATATAGGAGCATTGCGCGGGACTAAGGAGTGTTTGATTAAATACTTCGCGTTTTGTTATAATAACGCATGCTAAATTTATAAGGACGCTAAGTATAGCGTAAGCTATTAGCTATAAGAGCTAAAGTTAAGAGAACTTAAAGGAACCAGAGAGTTAAATAAAGAATAGGATTAACTCTATAAGCTAGATTAAGATGTTACAGTAATATATAGACAAAGATTAGCAATAATAATAATAAAGTTAGGATACTTATTAATTAGCAGCAACGAGGAAGAAAAAGAGGCTAACTAGGAGCACTTAAACCTTAATAATGTAATAGAAGTAGAGATTAAGACCTCTACAGAATGGGGATTAATAACGGATATAATAACATCGTTAGATACAACATCTATTGCTTTATAAGATAAAAGGAGCAACGTTTAGAAGAAACTAGGTAAGTAGACAACTGCTAGTACCAGCTTATTACTTAATAAAGGCAAAAGGCTATAGGCTTAAGATTCTTATAACGAGATAAAAGACGTTTAAGATTTTTAAGATAAGATAAAACACACCTAAGATTTACAAGAAGTAATAAGGAAGGCTTAAGCACCCACAATAGACGAAAACTAATAGGAAAGAGCAAAGGCTTAGTTTAAAGGCAAATAAATAAGTATAGGACGTAAGTTTAAGAACTACAAGTTTAGGGAATAAGTAAGAACGTCTATCTTAGGTAAATGGGGTGTTTAGCCTAAAGATTAAAAAGTTAATACGGAGATTAAGAAGTAGGAGAACTTTAAGGATCTAGCTATAAGATGCAGAAAACAAAAAACTATAGATAAATTTAGAGTAAGGATTATTATATAGTAAAAATAAAAGTTAGACTAAAGGTCTATAGTAGGTTATATAAGGGACAGAGCACCTATATAAAGAATTACTAATAGGCCTAAGGCAGGTACGCCTAGAGTAAAGTGGTTAAACAAACTAGAACAGGAAGAAGATTTAGGAATTCCAACTAGGTTTAAAGAAAGACACACTAAAGGATATTACAATGCAGCGATAACAAGGTACTTTCTAATAGACAGACTATATACACTAAACTAGTTATATAGAAAGTGGTATAGGCAACGACATACTAACAAATAGGAAAATTTCTATATATAGCTAGACAAAAAAGTTGTCTAAGACTAACCTATTATAGAAAAACGCATAAATTATATTAAGGGAGCGTTAATTATAATATTAAGGAACCTAGAAGAAGGATCTAGGGACTGGAGAAGTAAGTAACAAATCTTAGTACCCGTAACAGAAATACCAGAAGTTAGGTTAATATGGTATAAGTTTAAACTTAAGGATAAAGATAAGCTAAGAGTTAGCCTAAAGCACCTAGTATATTATACACTATTGTGAATAGCTTGTATAGATAACACGTGTAATATATATAGAGCACCTAAAGATAAGAACCGGAAATACCTAGTGAGAATATATTAGGTACTAGACGAAAAACAGTTTAGAGATACTAAGTATATATATAAATGGCACCTAGTAGAAGTGCAAAGCTAAGGGGACTTAATACTTTAACCCAGAAAATTCCTTATAGAAGAATGCCTAGATGGAGGACAGTGGTAGAATTATCTAGAGAACACTTATCTATAGCATATAGAGGAAAAGAAAAGAACTAAGTATTAGCCTAGGGAAGACTAAGTATAAACAGGATCTAGTAGCCAATAGTTAGGAAAAGGGGAGGCCTACAAAACTAGAGGGAACTAGTAGTAGAGCCTTAGACCCTTAAGGGAATTTAAGGTTAACACCTAAATTTATAAGTTAAGTGGTAAGATTAACAGTTTAAAGCACTAATAGATAGTAGAGCAATAAGGAACCACATATTACTAGTAGTAGTAGAAAGAATAGGGTTACTACACAGATAAAAGGAGCACCTATATTCACTTACAACAATTTTAGAAGATTAGATAGCCTATAAAGGAGGCATTATTAATCTTAAAACAGGACCTATTTAGTTAACTATTAAAGGAAGACAAGTTAAGATGTCTTTTAATATCCTACCGTTGGGAAAGGATGAGGCAATACTAGGAATGCCTTGGTTATAGGAGTACAATCTAAAGATTAATTAGGTTATAGGTTAGGTTAATATTAGAGATACTTAATAATATAAAGTGCGATAGTAAACCAAGTTAGTATAGTACTAGGTTGGAGCAACGTATAAAGAGACTAAGTGAAGCTTAAGTTATATACTAAAAAGATACCATAAGTATAGTAAAAAGTTATAGTTACTAGAAAGTGAAAAGCTGTTAGAGTATATATAGTATAGGACTATAAGATAGAATTGGAATTAAGAATAAGTCTAAGGTTCTTTTTAATTTATAAGCTTACTAAAACCAAGTTAGTAGCGCTTAAGGAGTTTGTCCAGAAGAACTTATAAAAGGGATATATTAGACCATTATAATCGTTAGTACGATATCCAGTATTATTTATTTTAAAGAAAAATGGAAAACTTAGGATGTGTGTAGACTATAAACAGTTAAATAGCATTACTAGAAAGGATAGATATCCTTTACCCTTAATTAGTGAAATCTAAGATAGGATAGGCAATGCATAAATCTTTATAAAGATAGATCTAAGGTGGGCGTACCATTAGATTAGGATTAAGAAAGGCAATAAGTAGAAGGCAGCCTTTAGGTTAAAGGAAGGACTATATAAACCGCTAGTTATGCAGTTTGGGCTTATAAACGCACTAGTAATATTCTAGAAGTGAATTAATAGTGTGTTAGGAGAATACCTTAATAAGTTTATTATAGTATATCTTAACAATATTATTATCTACTTAGGAAATAAGAAAGAATATAGAGAATATGTTAAGTAGGTTTTAAAGAGACTATAAGAAGAACAAATACCAGTAGTAATTAAGAAATACGAGTTCTTTACAAGAAAAACCAATTTTGTAGGATTTATTATTAAACTAGGAAAGATTAGCATGGACCTAAAGAAAGTTAGAGCTATAGTAAACTAGCAAAAACCGGAGAATGTTATATAGTTAAGATCGTTTCTAAGGGTTTGTAATTACTATAGGAGGTTTATAGCACAGTGGTTAAAAAGCATTAAGCTATTTATAAAGCTAATAAAAAAAGAGGAACTATGGGTTTAGATAAAAGAATAAAGAAAACTATTTAAAGAACTAAAGGAGTTATTTACCTAGGAACTAATCCTTAAGACCTACCAACTAAGGTTAGAAACGGTTATTAAGATAGATATATTAGACTTTATACTAGGAGTATGTTTGCTATAGAAGTATTTAAACGTATAGTATCTAGTGGCGTATTATAGTCAAAAAATGACACCACTAGAGTTAAACTACGATATTTATAATAAGGAGTTGTTAGGTATAGTCATAGCACTTAAAAAATAGAGAGCATTCTTACAAGGCATAGAGAAACTATTTATGGTTAAAACGGACTATAAGAACCTTATAGGGTTCCTAATAACAAAGGAGCTAAATAGAAGACAGGTTAGATGGGTGGAAATGCTTACAGAGTATTATTTTAAAATTTAGTATACTAAGGGTACTAAAAACGCAAGAGCAGACGTACTTAGTAGGAAGGCAGAGTTGCAAAACAAAGAAAAGCTGTTAGGGGCTTTACTGCGAAAAGATCAAGACGGATTAATTAGGTATAATTATCTAAAAATTGCAGTAACTAGGGAAAGTTAGATCCATAAGTTACCTAAGAGTAATTAGATACAAAAGATCTAAGATATATAGGTAGAGGATCTAGATACGGAATAGTATAAAAATAAAGAAACAACCTATATTCTAAGGTCTATTGTAAAGGAGTTTATTAAGTTGTTTTATAAAGGACTAACATAAGGACACAAAGGAGCTATAGGCTTAGTGTTAAGACTTTAAGAGGAGTATATTATTTAAGGAATTTGGGGACTAGTAAGATAAGTTATAAAAGAATGTCTAGATTGCCAGAGGAATAAACTAATAAGGTATAAGCCGTATAGAGAGCTACAACCTATTAAGATACTAAAAAGACTATAGGAAGTTATATTATGGGACTTTATTATTAAGTTACTAAAGTTAAGAGATCCTATTAGTGGACAAGATTATAACATAATTTTAGTAATAGTGGATAAGCTTATAAAGTGGGGATACTTTATAGCTTATATAGAAAAAATATCAGCAGAAGATGTCGCTAGAATCTATATTAAGGAAGTGTTTATAAGATATAGAGTACTAAGTAAGGTTATATTACATAGAGATCTAAGATTTGTAGCAGTATTTTAGAAAGTGTTTTTAGTAGAATAAGGGGTTCGCGTAGTAACCTTAACAGCGTATTATCTGTAGACGGACGGATAAACAGAATGGTTAAACTAGACACTAGAACAATATCTAAGGCATTATATTAATTATGTATAGAATAATTGGGTATTGCTATTACTAGTTATATAGTTCGCGTATAATATAACACCATAAAAAGGAACGGGGACATTACCGTTTAAGGCGAATTACGGATACAAACTAAGAATGTTGTTATTGCCATATTAAGTAAAGAAAATAAGTAGCACAGCTAAAGAAAGAATAGAGATACTAATAAATCTAGAAAAATAAGACCTACAGGATTATTGGCAACCGCTATTACTAGCCTAGAATAGTTTTGGATATTAACCGCTATATATAGAACTATAACAACTGCCGTAGGTCTATAATTCCATAAGACAAGACCCTAGGACTATTAAAGCCACTCTTAATACTAGAACGCCCCTAGCAGCATATCTCTATAGACTTCTATAAGCTACCTATAGACCGTAACGGATATAGTATAGTTATAATCCTAGTTAACCGCTTTAGCAAGCGCCCATTCTTAATCCCTTATTATAAAGATATTAATGCTAAAGAGGTGGCCCAACTATATATCCACTATATATACCAAATCTACAGACTACTAGAGACTATTATATCTAATTATAGGCTGTAGTTTATATTAGCCTTTTAGAATGAGCTTACCTGGATCCTAGGTATTAAACTAAAGCTTTTTACGGCGTATTACCCCTAAATAGATAGTTAAACAGAAATTATAAATTAATACTTAAACCAGAGGCTCCAGCCCTTTATTAACTATTTCTAAGATAACTAGGGCAAACTACTACCCCTAATAGACTACGCCCAGGCAACCCTACCCCATAACTCTACGGGATTTGCACCTATTTAGCTAGAAATAGGGTATTTACCCTATATAAGCTTCAACTAGAAAAGACTAGAAGGACTACAGACCGTATACGAAAAACTATCTTATAAGGAAGCCTAGTAGTACGCTAAATGCTTAGAAGAAGCCTAGAAAGTAGCCTATATAAACTTAGAAAAAGCCCAGAAATTAATAAAACAGTAAGCAAATAAGCATAGGCGCGAGCCTAACTTTACCATAGGTAATATAGTCTAGGTTATAATAAAGAACTAGAAGACATAATAGCCTAGCTATAAGCTAGACTATAAAATAGCAGGACTATATAAGATCCTTAATAAAGTAGGCAACTTATATAAGGTTAAGCTCCCAGACTCAATTAAAGTCCACCCTAAATTCTTACCGGATAAGCTACGGAAAGCTATAAATAACCCATTACCCAAATAAAAGAAGAAGCCTCCCCTGCCAATTTAAGTTAATAGTAATAATAAATAGGAAGTTAATAAAATACTAGCTAGTAAACTAGTACGGAGAACGCTAAAATACTATGTCTAATAGAGGGGCTACGATCTAGACCTAACCTAGTACCCTACCTAGAACTTTATAGGCTGCCCCCAGAAGCTTAAAGATTTCTATAACTAATACCCTAACAAACCTAGACCCCCAAAGTACCTCAACAAGTAGATAGAGTGCTAGTATAGCGAAGACAATAGGCTGCCTATTAAGCATAAAGACAAGAATACCCCACGGTTATAATACGGACATATAAAGCCTAAGGGTAGGCTTTTTCGGAGGGGGGGGTAATGTTACGGCGCTGGTGGAAAATGGTGGATTGTGGTAGACGTTATGGTAGACGCCGAGTCACGTAAGCTCACGTAACTAGAGGACCGCATAAAACTTCGCACAGCGCTGCTATTCTTCTTCTTTCCTTTCTCTAGCTTTGGATCCTCGTTTATAGACTACCAATTGTACAGGCTTGCGCGTCCCTCTTATCGTGCTCGTGCCTCGATTGACTAAGTCGCTAATAGCCTAAGTGGGAAGAAATAGATAGGCTAAAGGGAACAGAGTTTAAAGTACTGCTTAAGCTTAAAGAAGAAACCATCTAGCTAAAGAAGAAGGAATTTAACTATCTCTATAAGGATATAAAAACTAACTGTCTGAATAAGGTTCTGTAATATAGTAGACACGGTTGCTTATAACTAACCGGGCTAACCACGCAAGCCAAGCAAGCCCAGGAGACCCACCAAATTCCACCTATAGAAGTAGAAGAAAGAAGAAGAAAACGATTAAAACCAAAAACCCCCCCTACTGTAATTCCAACACTAATCAGTGCCGCACAGATCAGCAAGGTATAATAAAGAGAGGCACTGTCTAATTCTCTAGACCTCTCGTCAAAGGCTAAGAATTAAGGTATTACTTACTAAGCCTAAAGGCCAGTTTATAAAGATCCTCGCGCTTCTAACCTATTTCTATTACGCCTTTAGAACAATTAGTTTATAGTTGTTTCTACGCTTCTAGTCTAACTGTTAAATTAACTATAGAACCAAAAAATCTACCTCCGCGATAGATACTAAAAAATAGAAGACTAGAATCAACGCGACCGCAACCGATATTAAGGAAGTTAAGGCATTTATTAATTAGCGCTTATCGATATATAAGAAGAAGGGATGGAAGGGATTCAACTTATAGAAGAGCTTTGTTGACGATTTTAAGTCGTTTCTAAAGGATATACTTAATAACCTTGGCAAGGATCGATTAAAGGAGATCAGGGATTACCTCTGTAAAAATAGGGTATATATACGGAAGGAGGCAAGGAAGTTAATTACAGACGGCCTTCTAGGAGCTATTCACGAACTAACTCCTTCAAAATAGCCTACTAACGACCCTACCGACGGCCCTATCGACGACCCTACCGACGACCCTACCCTAGCTCTACCATTACTATCAACTGCCCTCGTTCAAATTATTCAGCCAACCCCAGTAACTACCCCCCCAACTTCAGCACAAATCACCTAAGCTATAGACCAGCTCGCCCTACAAGGAAGCTTCGGAAGAGAGATCACCAACTTAGCTAAGCTCTATATGGATAAAGTTAAATACTCTAGCGAATAAGATAACTTTGATTTTAAGTTTAAGATCTTCCAAAACTACTGCCTCCAAGCCGGCGTCCCTAAGCAAGCGTACATCATTACTATTCCTACTATGCTCCGCGGCCTTACTCTTAAATACTACTGTACCTACCTTAAAGATCTTAACCTTCTCAAGAATGTATATATAGGCCTTAAATTATACTTCGAAGGCGACGAATACAAATGCGACATCCTATCAAAATGGAATGCAATTACGCTTAAACAAGTTACTGCTTAAAAAGGACTCGATACAGGCTAAGTATTTCAGATATTAATTGACGAGATGTGGCAGCTATAACGTAGGTTAGCAAAGGACCTCTAAAATAACACGATATTCTATAATAAGCTCCTTACTGCGTGCTAAGATGTACCAGCTTGCAAACTAGCCTATTTTCGACCCGCTACTACCCTTGCCGGCCTTATTAGCGACATCAAATCCTTAATCGCGATATATGGTAAATAAGAACCAGAGATTAAATCATTTTATACCAGCCAACGATACCACTCCTCTGACCAATAATATTACCCCCCTAATTATTAATACCGCAATAAGGGCAAAAAGTGCTTTGTATGCAGTAAATCTGGATATTAGTCTACGAACTATATAAAGAAAGAAAGGGACTAAAGAATATGTTAATACATCTCCGATTTTAAGGGCAGTAATGGCGATACTAATAATAACGACGACGATAACCAAGGGGATACCTTTACAGCGAGGTTTGGAGCTTTTAACTTCTATCTCAATATAAAACCCTATTCCAGTTATTACGACCCCAAGGCGGAGGCGTTTTAGACCAAATTTGCAAAGGGAGAGGGATAGACTATAGACTTATTTACTAGTACCCCTTTTCCCTTATTTTCTAGTTGTTGCTAGTATCTAAATAAGGTTCTATAATATAGTAGACACGGTTGCTTGTAACCAATTGGGTTAACCACGTAAGCTAAGCGAGCTTAGGAGATCCACTAAATTCCACCTATAGAAGTAGAAGAAAAAAGAAGAAAACGATTAAAACTAAAACCCCCCCTACTGTAATTCCAACACTAACCTAACTAGAGTAATAGCAGATAAGAAATTTAGCAAACTAGCTGTATTTTTCTATATAGTTATTCTAACGTTTTAGATATGTAGAGGGGAGTTAACACTCTGGTTTAACTAGTAAAAGCTTATCCTAAAGAACAGCTATCTTAAATTAGTTATATTATAGGCCAACCCTAATAATACTAAGGCGGCTATAATTACAGCTATAGAGGACTAAGTAAGTATAGAGCAGAGGTGCTAATATAAGGAACTTTTAGCTATATGGGAGGAAAATGGCAGCGATCTAAATACTAAACTTAAGATACCAAAACTTACCTAAGCTGAGTTATATACTAATGCGAAAATAGTAGTAAGTGTAGCCTAGGTTGTCTAATACTAGGACTAGTAAGCCCCTATTATAATTAAGTCTAATAATAAATGCCTAAAAACTTAGAGTTGTATACTTAAGAACCTAATTGTTGCTAAGTGGACTACTAACCTGCTTAGTAAGGAGTTTACTAATATACTTAACCGCCATTTTTAACAGAATGTAAAGTTCTTTAAAGCTAAAAAAATCTATAATTATGTTTATATTAAAAAACGGACGGATGGTTTAGCGTGTAACATTATTATTGCTACTTACTTACCTCTTATACTAGCTTATTGGTTTAATAGGCTATATAAAGAATATGGTAAAGATAAGGTGCTCCGCTATATAGCTAGCATGTTTAATATTAAGAAGGTTAAGGCTAGGTAAACCTTTAATACTAATAACTCTAAGTAGATCCTACTTTGCACCTTTATATTAATTAGGCTGTTTATTAACCTATAGCGCGTAAATTATACTATTATGGTTAAGCTAAGCTATAAGCTCTTAGAGGTAAAGCAACTGTTTGCTTAGATAGATTAATAAGGACAGACTAAGTCTGTCTGCTATGGTACTATTATAGCTAATTAGAAGTTAAGTATTAAGCAGAGGATGTTAAAGTTAACTAAATTTATATTATTACTGTAGAAGTTGGTATATAAGGAGAGGGCTAATTTAAGCTTAAAATTAGGCTAAGGTAAGAAGGAAGATACTAAGACTATCTAATACTGGTAATGATTGTAAGAGTATAATGCAACTATAGATAGTTCTAAACACTATATATAGTTACCATATAGCAAAACCTGTTACTATTATATAGTGGCATATACGCGGGCTAAGGGACGTGTCTTTTAGTAACTTATAAGTAGTAGTGTAGCGTATATAGTAAACTTAGTTAACTAAAATATTTCTAGGATTATTATTTCTAAGAGAGCATTAAGCTGTGTTATGGGACTAATATGCATTGTTATAATTTAGCTTATAAGTGTACGTATATATATAAGCACAGACCCAACCCCTAAGCGACGTATATATATACTACTTTACCTCCTACCTAGATCTTTACGCGATATTAATTATATACTTTCGCCTTATACCTTAACAGTTAGCTTATACCGTAATAGTTGGTTTATATTATAATAAGCTATAGCTTACAGCACTGTTATTATTAAGGCAGCGTTTAGCCGTAAATTGCAGTATTATTATTGGTAGTGTAGTATATAGCTATAAAATGCAACTAGATGTGGCTAAATGCTAAAATTGCTAAATTAGTATAAACCTAACTTAAGATACTAGTAAATTTTTTTGTAATGCGCTAGAGCCTTAGCGAGATTTTTATAAGGGTAGTAACTTTAATATTTATTAATAAAGTATATATTAAATATAGAAATTATTAAAATTATTAAAATTATATTTTTATATTTTTATATATGCTTACTAATATTAATAAGTATATATAAAATATAAAATTTATAAAATTTATACTTTTATGTATGCTTAGTAATTTTATAGTTAGCACTTAGCAGCTAAATGCTAGTACTTAGTAATAAATGCTAGAAAATGCTGGAAAATGCTAGGAAATGCTGAAATGGCTAAAAAGTAAAATTAAATGCTAGTAAATTTTTTCCTAACGTAGAAGGCTCTAAGACAGTGTTAGCACTACCCTTATATATCTTATATTTCTCACTACCTGTCTCTATTGCCTATACCTAATCTTATATATATATTACACCTAATTTCTATAGATTTATAATTAAGTCGCTTATGCAATTTCTTATACTGTAAAAGCTTACACTATACTTAGGCAACCCTACCCTATAACTCTATAGGGTTTGCACTTATTTAGCTAGAAATAGGCTACTTACCCTATATAAGCTTTAACTGGGAAAGACTAAAAGGATCCTAGACTATATGCGAAAAACTATCTTATAAGGAAGCCTAGTAGTACACTAAGCGCTTAGAAGAAGCTTAGATAGTAGCCTATATAAATCTAGAAAAGGCCTAGGAATTAATATAATAGTAGGCGAATAAGTATAGATAAGAGCCTGACTTTACTATAGGCAATAAGGTCTAGGTTATAATAAAGAACTAGAAGACAGAATGGCCTAGCTATAAGCTAGACTATTAGATAGCAGGACTATATAAGGTCCTTAAAAAGAGAGGCAACTTATATAAAGTAAAGCTCCTAGATTTAATTAAGGTCTACCCTGTTTTCTTATTAGATAAGCTATAGAAAGCTATAAATAACCTATTACCTAGATAAAAAAATAAACCGCCTCTACTAATTTAAGTTAATAGCAATAATAAATAGAAAATTAAAGAAATACTAGCCTATAAACTTATAAGGGGAACGCTAAAGTATTGTGTTAGTTGGAAAGGCTATAACTTAGACCCTACTTAGTACCCTATATAAAACTTTATAGGTAGTCCCTATAAGCTTTAGGAGTTCTATAACTAGTACCCTAATAAATCTAGACTGCTAAAATACCTAGATAAGTGGATAGAATACTAGTATAGTAAGGATAATAGGTTACCTATAGAGCATAAAGATAAAAACACCCTATAGGTGTAATATAGATATATAAAGCCTAAGGGCAGGCTTTTTTAGAGGGAGGGGGGTAATATTACGGTACTGGCAAATTGCCGTTAAATTGCCGTAACCTGCCATTATATAATAGCAAGTTGCTATTATAGAACTAGAGGATTGTATATAGCTTTAAGTGGTGCTTTTATTCTTCCCCTTTCCTTTCTTTAGCTTTAGATCCTTGTTTATAGACAATTCAATTAATTAGGCTTGCGCGACCCTCTTACTATACTCGTGCCTCGATTAACCGAGTCGCTAACAGTATAGGAGCGTCCTTTTACGCACTTATAATTTAGGATTAAGCTTTACTATAAGCTTTTTAGGTATTCTAAGAGGGTAAAGCTATAGAGCTTATAAGTAGGGCTAGGGGGTAAAAGGGTATTTAACCCTAATCTCCAGTATTTATACTACTGGGAAAAGCGTCCTAAAAGAGGCACTTGTGCGTGGTGTTCTTATTAATTAAAGTGCAAAAGGGTCTTAGGGAAAGGGGTAAATAGTATACCAAAACATTTAGTTAGAGGGTGTATGTTTTATAATATGCCACTCTATCCTAAGGGGGAGTGCTAGACGCAATTTTATTTAAATAATATAGATTACTAATAAATTTATATATAAAGGATATTGTTAGGAATATAGGCAAGTTGCCGTCACGTGTCGCCGCGGCACTAGCGTGGCGAGGAGCCTTAAGCTCCTCACCCTTCCTTAAGTAGGAGGGAGATATACAATCAAACAACATCATACTAGCTATAAACTGTAACTATGTAATATTACCTTGTGTTACCAACACTAATTAATGGTTAACTTTACTATTATACTATAGAACAGCTAGGTATTTCACTAAGAAGAGACAAGCTACTATACCAGTGCTACTTATACTAGAGGAAGCTGTCTTTTAAGGTTAGAACTAGTCCTAAACCTTAAATAGAACTCTTCTACGAATCTAAGGATTTAAAGGCCAAAACTAGTCCTAAGCCTTTCCTAAATTATAGATTCTTGTGTCTATTACACAGAACAACACGCTTTATAAGTCTTCGCGATTTAAGGCTAGAACTAGTCCTAAGCCCCATAATCACAAATACACGTTATAAACGCGTACCAAATAATAAACGCGTACTAAACAACAATCCCTACCCTAATAACACTTCCCTCCCCCCAAAAACATGGCTACGCCTACCTTAAACAACTGGGAAGACTCCTTACCACTAGGGGTAGCTTTATACGCAAAACTTATTAATAAAAATTGGGACGAATTTACTATTAACACAATAACTTATACCGTAAAACAAGTTAATAGCTTTCTCCTACACTATATTATATTCTACTAAAGTAGACACTACGCCGATCTATAGCTGTGGGAATATTTTAGGGAGGATTTTATAGGATGGACCGCTAACACCTAGGCACTTAGCAATATTAATATTATTTAAGATTTTTAAGACTTCCTCTATAGGAATGGGGTATATATTGCTAAAAATAGTAACCTAATTACTAGTAATATCTAGGCCGTTATTATTAGTATAGAAGAATTAGTATAGATGGAAGCTAAAATTATATATTAACTATAAAAACCTAGAACCAACCCATATTCTTTAAAAGGCAACTTTAATTTAGAATAAAACCCCTAGAACGCTACTATCCCACCTAGAGGTGCTCTCCTACCTAGAGGTACTCTTCCTCTACCTCCGCTGCCTTTGGCTCCTCTACCCTAGCCAACCAATAAGCCTCTATTACGAGAAGTCACGAATCTGATAAAGGTATATTTAGATAAGGAGAAGAAGTTTAGAGGAGAACTATATAATATGCTTAAAATAAAACTATAGGTCTTTTATAACTGCTGCAGTAAGGTTAGAATCTAATGCCACTAGTTTTATTATGCTTTCTCGGTTATATTAAAGGAATAGGCGGCGACATTTTATTACAACTATATTACGGGTAGAAACTATAGCTTTAATATAATACTTTAGCTTACTAGAGCCCACTTTAAGACCAATAAGAATTGCTAGCCTTATATATCTAAATAGCAAAAAACTATATTTTAAAGAGTTATTACTTCTAACTTAACAAAGACTTATTTAGAGTACCTTTAACTACTCTTTAATAAACTCTAGAAAATCTAACGTGGCCTTACTAAAACTTACTAAAATAAGAACAGTTTAAAGGACTAGGTTATCTTAGCCTGCTATAGCGTTTCTAAGTACAATTTAGCGCTATAGAAACCTATAGGTACATTTAAAGGAGTATATACCAAGCTACGCTCCGCTATAGGTACTATAATGCGAATATAAGAATTTTAATAGTTTTATGCTAAAAACCCTACCTAACTAAGTATTCCCAATTAATATAATCACAACTAGACTAACCGAATATATAGTAGCCGTAGTAGGGAATACGGCAAAGGGTACAATTAACGTCAACTATAAGGCAATTATGGAGGTACTTATGGAGGTTAATTTTAAAGTAATTACTAGAAGAAGTGCTATATTTATAAGAAGCCAAATTGCTAGTTAACTAGACACTCCCTTAATAAGTAAAAGGAGGCATATAATAAGTTTCGCCAGAGTGCAAGAAACGTTAGAAATTGTAAAGTTACTATAGCCTACTTCCAAAGCTTCCTGGTTAAATATAAAGGCGTAAAAGATCTTAAGGGTGAGATTAATAAGACTAAATAGCTCTTTATAGATATAGAAACTCAGGACTACTCTCCTAACCAATACTTTACTAAGTATGGTAAGGTAGATGGTATATAAACCATTACTATTCTTAATAACTAATCTACGCTCCATTCTATTACAAAGTTAGATATCTTTAATAAGCTAAAGAAAAGCTTTGTATTCTCCTTTAATAACAAATACTCGGCAAATGTCTTCTATAGTATTATGCCAGATACTAGAGCCGCAGGAGTATCTATAGTAGGAGAACCTTAAGTTTAAGCCCTTTAGCAGCTTAATAGCTCTGTTTAAATTAACTAATTAACGGCAGGCCAATATATAATACGTTTTGGCAAGGGTACTATAATCTCTTTTAGCACAATTAGGGTCCAAACCCCCTTAGGATATATTACTTTCTATATTATTCCCACAAACACTCTGTTTCTATTCTATATTAGGGATATAGATAAATTAGGCGTTAAGCTTGACAACCTTAAGAATATGCTTGTATAGGGAGATAATCGGGTGCCTATTATATATAAGTAGGGTCACCCTTAGCTGCTCCTTTAATAACTAGAAAGGAGTGTTGCTTAGAGCCATTTAACTAAGTTAGAGTTACGTTAACTATACTATTATTTTAGCCACCTATTTATTTACTAATTGCTTAGGGTTCTTTAGCAAGTAGGCCATAAAGTTAAGGTTAAGGCAATTAAGCATCTTATAAAGTACTGCTATTACTACTAAATAAACCAGAAGTCCCCTAGCCGATTTAAGTTCACCCTTAAAGATAACTACAACTTTAACTTCTATATTATTGTTAACGTTATATATCTTAGCGGTAAGCTAGTACTCTAAGTTATTAACTTCTTAACCTCTTTCCAAGCCACACGTTTCTTAAAAGATATATTAGCTAGAAATACATAGGATACCCTTTAGTTATACTAGATTAATATCTACTTAGAACCCCCTAATTAAATTATCTATAATATAGGAAAGAACTTCTTATCTATAGAGTTCTAACAATAGATAAAGGTAATAGTAATTAAGGTTAAGGAAGTCCCCGTTAAGGCACATAATAGTATTAGAAAAGTAGAACGATATTATACACCATTATACCGCGTATATAAGATTATCTCTTTAGAATTAGAAGACACTAGTAAAGAACTTACCTTACAAATAGCTGTTAAAGCCGTTAACGATTCCACTGGCCCGAATGGACTTATACCCATATTGCTAGTCTTTGGCGCCTACCTTTAGATAACTAATAATTCCCCACTATCTCCCTCCGTTGTGTAACGAGCTGAGGCTATTCGCAAGGTAATAAAGAAGGTACGATATCTCTACGCTATACGCCAGGTCAACAACGCACTAGGAATAAGAAATGGCCCAAATACCTTAACTACGCTTAATCTGCCACTCCAGTCTAAGGTACGCGTATGGCGTAAAAAGGGAGAATAGTTAGGCCTATATTAACTTATTACAATTAATGCTTAAACTTATACTATTTAGATACCTTATAGACCCACTTAATTTCGTTTAACCATTATTAAGCCTTACTATAAAGACAACAGTTCTGAACCTTTGTAGGATACCCTAGAGGGGAACTATAATTAATATGCTTTAGAAGGCGACTACAATTCTAATATAATTATAGTAGAGGTTCCGCAACTATAACGCGGTAGAGGTCGCCTAAAGGGATTATAAAATTGCTAATATCTTATTAATTTTAAAGAGCAATTTATTACCGCTATTAAGAATAGAGTTGAGTTATTAATAGCCTTTATAATAGCTAAGGAGAAGGCTAACTTTAAGCTCGCAAAATAGCTCTAAAAGGAAGGTTATATTATAACCCTTAAAGCTCCTTTCCAAGCATCTAATAAGTAGGAGATTAATAGTCTTATTATAAGAGGAGTCTTTAAATTTAAGAAGTATAACCTTACTAAGTTTAATAGAGTTCGTATCTTTAAGTTAAAAATAGTTAATAAGATTAAGGGTAAAGCTACTAACACCTTATTTAAGAAATTAAGGCTTGTTATCTAAGGTTATAATAATAATAGTAAAAAGGTAATTCTTATGTAATCTTCTATAATTTAATAAGCTAGTTAGCAAGTTATTATTGCACTAGCTCCCTCCTTAATAAAGAATAGAATAGCGGTTTATTTATAAAATATTACTTAGGCCTATACCTAATTAGAGACGCACCTTTAGCGCTTAATATTAGCATATTTTCTAGAGTAAATTCGTCACCAATATCCTAAAGATATGATTATAGTTATACTTAAGCCATTATATAGAATCGCAGAGGTAGGAACCTATTAGTAGGCTACCTATAGCAAGCACTATAAAGAGAAGCTTTTAATAACTACTTCTATATTTAACCTATGCTTTCTAATTATAACTATAGGAACTCTATTTAGAATTATCGGCATGCAAACTAATAATATAATTATTTTGGGAGACGACCAATTCTCAGCTCTTAAAAAAGATAAGTTAGTAAAGGCAAATCTTATAGCAAAGCTAAAGGAAAAGCTTAATTTAATAATAATATTACTCTTTAACGGATACACCCTCTCCCTAAACAAGGATTCTATTGCTTTGCGCTAGAAGGGTTAAGGTAAGAAGATTAACGTTATTAACGCTAATTCTCTAAAGTAAGGATACGTAGAGTAACGCGCTTGTAGAGCTTATACTGCTTCTATCTATTAACCTAAGGCTTTATTTAATCTCTTTGTTACTACCTAATACCCGAAACTAACTAAGGATAACATTCTTGCCCTAAATAAACGTCTTTCCTAGCAAATAAACCATCTTTATTAGGGACTACTCTACGTACCTATTAATCTTCCTACCGCTAAGCTCTTTGTATTTGTTAATAAATTGTTTATAAATAATAAAGATTTTAGCTCCTAGTTAGGATATAAGATTATTATTATAAACAAATTTACTAGAGAGAATAACTTTATAATTTATGGCAATCTTATCTATTGGAGCTTAACTAAGAGTAAATGTATTACTTAAAGCGTTCTAGCGTTAAAGATATATAAAATAGTCGGTGGAGTTAATATAGTAATTGCAATTAAAACTACCCTAAAGATAATTATAGATTAACTCGAACTTCCTATTATCCCTATAATTGTATGCACTGATTTATACTCCCTCTATAAGTGCTTGGTTAAGCTTGGTATTATAAAGGAGAAGCGCCTTATAATTAATATTATAGCACTTTGTTAATCCTATAAACGGCAAAAACTCTTTAAAATTTAATAAATTAACAGTTAAGATAACCTAGTAGATATAATAATAAAGGCAAACCTAAACAAGGCTCTAGAAACGTTTGTTAATACAAACACTCTATATATACAAATTAAAGGTTAGGTTAAAAGGGAGTAGGAGTATAATATTCTATAGACCCTGACTTAAACCAGCTAATTAGGATTTTCTATCCCCGGGATAAAAAATTGCTATTAGCTCGCTTACTACTAGCGCCTTAGCGGCCCTCCTAATAAGATGTCTACCTACGACTCCTAAGTAAGAAAGCACCACGTGCTAAGAGGCAAATTTTGGGACAGCGAGACTTATATTACAATAGCAATAGTAAGTAAGGAGAATTGATATTTGTTACGCTAGTCGAGCGGTATATATATGTAGATGGCAACCGCAAAAGAAGAGTTGCTAGTGTTGGGAATACAGGCAAGTTGCCGTCACGTGTCGCCGCGGTACTAGCGTGGCGAGGAGCCTTAAGCTCCTTACCCTTCCTTAAGCAGGAGGGAGATATACAATCGAACAACATCATACTAGCTACAAACTGTAACTACGTGATATCACCTTGTGTTACTAACAGATATAATTACTATACTAAGCGAGACCCCCTTACTAGCGCTAGTAATGTCTTAGTGGATAAAGGGATAAGAGTCCAGAGTCTTGTTAAAGTGGTAGGATATTAAAACTTACTTTAGAAGGCAAGTTATTAATAACTAAGCAGAGCTGTTAGAAGTGAATTAACATCTATATATTATAAACACTTTTAGTAAACTTATATGCTGTCTATTTCTTTTTACTATCTAATACCATAAAACTAAGCTTATAGATTGGATGGCGATAGAAGGCAATTTTAGGCCTATTAATAATAGTATAGTGGCCATAGATCTAGGCTAATTAGTAATTACATAAGACTAAAAAAGTAAGGACTTCTTAATTAACCTACTTCTTATATTTTATAAGCCGGAAGAGCTTAATAAAGGCCCTTACTATAAGCGCCATACTTTACTTTACACGTAAGAAACGGAAAGTATATATAGTATGTAGCCATAAAGAAGGACTAATCGCCGGCGATAAAGTTACTGATGAAGGGTGCAAGCTTCTCGCGCTAATCTTCCGTAAATGCCTCCCGTTTAAATCCGATAGAGTAGGCACTTCAGGAAGTTGCCGCAGCTCGGCATGTCCTAATTACGTGTAGTTCTACAGATATTGACGGATATGCCTTCTGTCAGATAATCTGTATTATCTAAAGGCGTGGGTCACGTGCACGAGTCACGTGCACGAAGACACGTCACTGAAGACACGTCAGATCAAGGTCAAAAAGACACGATACAAGATCATCAACGATCAAGTCAAGATCAATCAATCAACCCATTTCATCAATGAACTCATCCATTTGAACTTCGTGACAGTTATGAGCCCGGTCCGCCGACTCAAGAAGCTAGTCAGCTATTACTCAATTATTTGAAGAAATTCTACCTCATCGTCAGACTCTGACACCTCATCGTCAAGACGCAGACTCTGACAGAAATCCTACCTCAATCGTCACAGGACGATTCTTCCACAAGATTCCACGAGATTCCACGAGATTCCACGAGAAATCCTACCTCAATCGTCAAAGGACGATCCTGACGACAAGGACGATCCTGACGACGAATTCCATCTCTGCCTATCAGTCAAAATGACTCCACCGACGTCGAGTTCATCAATGACGATTATCCTCAATAAGCCAGAAGACTGGGAACAATAGCTATGGCAACTACAAGCCCTTGTGGACAAACGAATTTGGGCCCACGTTGACCCAAACAATACAGCACCTTAATGAGCTCTACTACAAAAACCAGCCTATCCAGAAGTTACTAATTTTAATAAGAATGCAATCTTATATATACAGCTCTTAACAAATCAACAGAAAGCGTACGAGAACAGCAGACGATACTATAATTAGGACATAAAGTACTTCCTAAAATAGGAAGAGTATCTGCAATAGATACGTACCTAGATCACGTCTACAGTATTAATTCAGAAGAAGCTACTGCTTAACCCTTCCCTTATAGTTAAAGAATGGCTAATTCGTTTAAAAGAAGACACTAAGCCCTTAAAGAACTTTATAATAAGGAAGGTACAGCTGCAGTATATAGAGTTACTTAAGGGGCTTAAGTAGACAAAGGTTACCTAGTGGCTTAACTAATAGGAGCATGTAATAAAGATGGTAGAGAAGCATAATCTTCTATAGATAACCAATGGGATCTAGCTAATAGACCTTGCAAATACAATACGACCTATAAGCGAAACCTATTTTATTCTATATACAAAGCAGGCAAATAATACTAAAAAGGCTCCCTTATCAGAATACCATAAAGTAGTAATAGAGCTATAAGAAGCATTCCAAAACCTTTCTAAAGCTGTACCTATGACGGCAAGAGGGAGTGCATTTAACATAGACTTTGCAGGAGAGCCCAAAGAGGGTATCTCTATTGCTGCTAAAGTCTAAAAAGGAAAAGGGAACAACTTATCTTATAGCCAAAAAAGGGCAGGTATAAATTTAACTAAAAAGACGTTTTCTAAAAGGTTAAAGAACCTTAAATGCCTAGCATATAATATAAGGGGACATACCCTTTCTAACTATTGGTATCTATTTAAAAGCAAAAGGCCTAAGGGATTCAAAGCCGTAGGTATATATATAAAAAGGGTGCTTATAAAGGTAGAGCAAGATAAGGATCTAGCTGCCTAAGTAAAATAACTTAAGCTTAAGGAATTAAAGGTTAATAAAGCTTAATAATAATAGGAAACAGTTAAGATTAAGGGAAAAGCTAATACAATATTCCTAAAATTATATTACACCGGTTAACTCCATCTATTAAAGCTATTAACCATTCTTGACTTAGGAACCACTCTCTATATCTTTAATAACATCTTTTATTTTTATAATTTTAGGAAAGCTCTAAGACATAAATATATCATCGCCGGCAACTCAAAAGTGCCTATACTAGGTTATAGCGATATTACTATCTAGGTCACAAAACTAGACAAAAGTAAAGGAATCCTACGTCTTAAGGACGTTGCCTTTTATACAGACTTTAATACAAATCTAGTGTTGTTCCGTCTACTTTAAAAACAAGGGTTCTACTAGAATAATAAAGGAGACAATAATCTGCTAGTTTAGAAGGATGACATAATCCTATATTAAATGGAAGAACATCACGGACAATAGACTATTAAATACGTCCAACTAGGAAGTCTATCAGCATTTAATACAAGCCGACTGCTACGCCGCTAATAAAAGCGCAGAGTATCGTTAAGAGACGCTCGTCTAGATTTAAAAGGTAATGCGTATCTATAGTATCTACGTCTAGGTTATCTAGGACCTATAAGCCTTTATTATCTAGGTCTTAACGCCCTAGGAGTTAAGCTTTAAGGCCCTAAGACAACGGAATATCAACACTGCAGTCTTGCCAAAATTAAGCGTCAGGTCTTAAGAAAGTTCTTAAAACAGAATATTAATAAACCTTGTCTTAACCTCTATATTAACTAGACTAACCTTAAGGAAGCGTATGCGGGATTTATATAAGTTATGCTTATCTACGACACCTTCTTAGGAAGAACCTTCCCATATTTTATAACAACGTATGGCAAGAAGAAGGAGACACTACAAGTACTTAAAGATTTTATCTAATAGATTTATCTAAGGTATAACCTTAAGGTTAACACTATTAGGTTAGACAACGAGCTAGGGAAAAGGAGAACCCTTAAATAGCTATAGACCCAAGGAATTACCTTCAAGCCTTCGGCGCTATATACCTAAGTATAGAATGGTACCGCCAAACGCTTAGGGGGTGTAATTATTAAGAAAGGACGTATAATAAGAATTGCTACTAATCTACTATATAACCTATAGAACGAGATAGTTAACTATATAGTCTACCTTTAAGATTAAACGCTATGGGAAAGCAATAGATAGAAATCACTATATAAAAGGTTCTATACCTTCCTAGCCAATAGGTTAAGAAAGCCGTAACTAGCGCACCTAAAAGCCTACGGCTGTAGGGTGTATATGATGACGTTAAATGCCTAGCTAAAGAAGAAAAGGCTAAGTAAGCTAAATCCACGAGCCCACATCGGCTACCTTATTGGCTATAACTCTACCAATATCTATAGGATCTGGATCCTATATAAAGGTATCGTTATCTCTACTAGGGACGTCATCTTTAATAAAAAGACGTTTTTTAACAGCAAGTGAATGGACATCTTAAAGGACCTATACGCTAAATTAGACACGCTAATTAAGAAGATTTAACTCCCTAATACCCTAACTAAGAATAAGGTCCTTCTGGAAGATAATAAAGAAATATTTAAACCGTTAATTTAAGAAGAAGACGACGATGACGTTAATAAGCCAGTTTAAATCTTTAATAAGTCAGCAGATCTCGAGCTTACAAGAGCTCTTGAAGATGTATACTATACACCACCTCTAACAGAAGAAGACAAAGAATCTCCATATGCCTTTTACGTCGAGTATCTTACAAAGTTAGGTGTATAAGGTACTAATTAAGACGTCGCTTATCAAGTAGGAGATGCGTTTAACACTTAGGGGGTGTCTAATAACTTAGTTAAAGACTCATTTAAGGAAGCCTGCAATAATAGGTTTAAAGACTTTGTTACTAAAAGGATTACATCAGCCTATTAAGGCGCCTTCTTAGCAGGAAGGAAGTTTAACCTTAATAGTTAACTTAACGATAGTAAGCTGAAATTAGGCAGAATACGCGATGTTAGATTATATAGGAAGAACCTACCTCCGCCACCTTAGTTAATCCAGGACCTTAATATGTATCCTCTTTAAGATTAGTTTTAAGAGGCTTAATAAGCCTATCTCCAATCTCATTATTAAATGAGGTTGTTTTAAGAAACAGATAAGAAGCATATAAAGGAACAGCAGGTCCTTAGCTTAATATAGGTATTCGTCTATAAGATGGACAAGCACGGATTTCTCTAGAAATGTAAGGCACGCTTAGTAGTATACAGAAATTAATAGGCCCTAGGAGACCTACCTATAAGAGCTACTATATTAGCTAGTATAACCTTCCAAACCCTTATAGCAATCACCGTAAAATTTGACCTAGAGACGACATAGATAGATGCAGTTAATGCGTTTATCCATTATAATCTTAACGAGGTTGTCTATATAAAGCTACTGCCAGGGTTTAATAAAGGAAAGAAAGATAAAGTACTGCGCTTAAGAAAAGCCTTATACGGACTATAACGATCACTACTATTATAGCAGAAGAATCTCATAAGCTTATTAAACAAATTGGGCTTTAAAGAGGTACCTTAGGAGCCGTATATTATGCTAAAAGGTAGAATAGTCGTCTTCTTCTATATTAACGATATTATCTTCTGCTACTAAAAGACAGATAAGAAGAAAGCTTAAGAAGCAATTAAGGAGCTATACAAGGAATACTAGATGAGTATCCTTAGTAAGCTAAAATGGTTTCTAGAAATCTATATACTACGCAATTATAGCTAGAGGCTTCTGTGGCTATCCTAGGAAGCCTATATTAAGAAGATAGCTAACTAGTATAAGATAGATCTTAGAGGGCGTCTTCTAGACACTTCTATAGCAGAATCGGAACTCCTCCCTATTAATCACTAATTAATCCGTCTGACGCTTCCGTCCCCTAATATAGACCTACTAGTCCGTCCTATGTCCCTACTAAGAGAAGCAGCTTCTATAATACTATATCAGAGAAAAATGGGTTTAATACTTTATGCAGCCACTATAACGCGTCCGGATATTGCTTTTGCAGTATTATAGCTGGTAAGGTTCAATTAGAACCCAAGTTAAGAGCACTATTAAGCGGCAGATAGAGTAATCTAATACCTATATAGCATAAGGAGCAGAGCAATCTACTATAGAGGAGATAAGGAAGGAATAAATGGTAGAGGGAGAGATAAAGGAATACGCGACAAAGAATAAAACAACAGAAAAGACGGTAGAGGTAAAGCGTAATTATTTATCTATACCAGTGATGTATTATTTGCGGATAACTCCGTTGATAGAAAGAGCTTATAAGGATATATTATAAAGCTATTTAGGGGGCTGATTGCCTAGAGAGCAAACAAGTAGGGTATGGTGACGACGTTAAGCATAGAAGCCGAGTTATTAGCTCTATTACAGACAGTAAAGGAAGCTATCTTTATTAGTAGGCTGTTTAAAGTAATAACGTTACGCCTAAATAAGCCCTTAATTATTAAATGTAATAACACGTAGACGCTCTGACTAATTATAGAAGACATAGTAAAGCTAATTATAAAGCTCTAATATGTTAACATCCATTAACACTAGCTACGTTAGGAATACACAATAAGATAAGTACAATTTTAATAGACAGTAATAAAGGAGATAATTGCTGATAGACTTACGAAGGCCCTGCCTAAGTAGAGGTTTTAAAGCTTCGTTAATATAATTAGGATGGTGGATATTAAGGAGTAGCTAGATAAGGAGAAGTAACTAGAGGACCTAAGGGACAGTATTAGAGTAAGACGGAAGGATTTAGATAAGATTACGGTTCAATTAACTTATTAACGGACACGAGAAGGTGGCTAGCTTTAACCTTAAAGAGCTCAAAGCTAAGGGGGTGTGTTAGATAATCTATATTATCTAAAGGCGTGGGTTACGTGCACGAGTCACGTGCACGAAGACACGTCACTAAAGACACGTCAGATCAAGGTCAAAAAGACACGATACAAGATCATCAACGATTAAGTCAAGATCAATCAATCAACCCATTTCATCAATGAACTCATCCATTTGAACTTCGTGACACCTTCTGCTTAGGTTTAAGCTCATTGGAGCTCTCCTATAAAACTTGTCCAGGTTTACAGAGTGTGATCCGCTCAGTAACCTACCTAATAAGAGGAGCAATCTTCCGGCCTAAATACGCAACAAGTTCATTAGGCAGCGTCTCTTTAGATATACGCAGCGTGGCTAATAAACCGTCGATTGGATTAATATGGCTTAGATTGATTAATTGGATTGTTAATTAAGGCTTTTGGATTGGACGGATTATTAAGGTTAGATTGCAAACGACGGATAGACTATTAAGCTAGATCTACTACTATTTTAGGGGTAGGCTAACCTCTTTTAGGTATAGAAGAGCAAATTTACGGATATGTGGACACGTCCTCTATACCCCTTTTACGCGTCGTATACGTGTTATACACGCGTATTTGGGTAATTTAAGGGGCACTTAATCCGATCCAATCTGGATTGACACGGATAACCTCACGGACGGATTGGATTGATAGGTTAATTTTTGGATTAGCGATCCGTCGATTGATTGATTACGGATTGGACGCTTAATTAGCCACGCTGGATATACACCCTCTAGGTAAGCTGATAGATATGTACCATTCCCACGAGGCTACTGAGCGCCGCGATAAGGTGTATGCCTTGATCGGTATGAGTTCTAATGATCCTAGCGCAGCTGGCTTATCCCCTGACATAAGCAAGAGAGCCGTGTAAACCCCATTGAAACACGGACACGGCGGAGATCCAGATATGCGAAGTAAATCCGACCGGAGCTCGTCTATCTTACATCTTTCCTCCTTCTCCCTAAGAAACTCCCATTTATATTATAATTATCACGTCTGTACTAACTTGGTAGAATTTCTTGTCATCGTGTGATGAGTGAGATATTATAAGCTTTCTCCCTAGTTTTTTATATTTTTTTTCCCCGCGTCTAAATCCTTCTCCCTCTTTCTCTTGCCGGAGCGCTGCATAAAACCGTATAGATGTATACTAACATCATCAGACACATCATTCTCAGATTCTTTCACTTCTGTCATTCCCACGTCCCTGAACGTCGACCTCCTCTCAGGCCCGGCAAAACCTTCGCTCTGGTGTCCGGACGCGGAACCAGGCCTGGAGCTAGTTTGTGCAAATTCTTCGGCAATGGGGCCATGGTTGCGTGGGAAGACGGAGGGTAGGATTGGTGGCAACTCGTTGAAAAAGTGATCGTACTTGGAACCATTTTCTTCGTAGGTGTCCGAGCCTCTCTCGATGACCGACCTTAGATTTTCTTGCCAAACGAATGAAGAGAGCGATGCTGGCCCATCCCCGTTAGGCGCTTCTTCAATTCTCGACAGCGCATCGCTGAAGAGTGATTCCTGAAAGGGGGCATACCCAGCCACAATCCAGGGTTCTGCAGTTGCGACCCGCAGGCTGCCTGTCATCCGCCACGGATTCGTGCCATGCAGCTCGGACCCCCATTTAGGCCTGCCACCTATATATGCCATTACTGAGCGAGGTTTTGAATCCAAGACGCTAGCTCGAATTATAGCCATTCGCCAAGCTATGGCAGGACACTGGGAGAGATGTGGTTCCTTTGCTCCCCTGAACGCTTCGGATGTTTGCAGCTCTGGTGACCCTGCTAACTGTGTCCAGAAGGCCAGGACCTCATTGATGGCCCTGACAACGTCGAGAGGCCCCTGTACAGTTTTGGTGGACTTCATCGATTTTGATTCTGGTTCTATTTCCGGACTCGTCAGATCAGGTATAGTTTTGACACCTGCCGGTTCCCGAATTTCTGTACCTATAGATTGCATGTTGTCTTCGAGAAAAGTTTGAATTGGTTCGAGCAGTGGAGCAGTTGGAGGGATACAAAGGAGGGACGATGAAATAACTGCTCAGAGAACTGTTCTTCGGGCCCTGTGAAACTCGGAATGAGACCAAATCCAGAGGTAAGAGGTGTTTCGATATTTCCTAAAGAAAAAGCAGTCTGAGAGATTGGAGGGGGTTCAAGCATGTTGAAAATGGCATCAGCGCCTGAACCCCAAAACTGGACTCCGGCTCCGTGATCAAATTGACTAGCTGTATGCGGAGAAATTTCACTCCATTTGACATGCGTTCCTGGAGAAGTGAACTTGAGAAGCCCGAATTTTGAGTCAGGTTCGCGCACAAATCCAGGCAGAATCCCACGGCACGACGTGTACCAATAGAGAGGTTCAAGCTCTTCCTGAATCGAGAGCTCTCTCGCTGCCTGTATGGTCCCCTTGATTATCTCGGGCTCGATCAGATACCATTCCCAAGTGTTCAACCATCGTGAGGAAATGGCAAACAAGGCACAAATGGCATTTGCTCGGCCATTCTTGCATGCTTGATAAAATAGCTTTCTGACAGAGTCGACTCCGAGGCCACCCACAGAAGGAGGCAGCATGACGAGTGTCTTTAGGATCTCCTTGTAGCGGACTGGTAGGAAAGACGCCATCTTGGGATTGAACGTGAGGATGAACGACAGCAAGGGTCTGTCTTCGAGATAAGTGGTGATGTCGTGTATCATTCCATCCAGACCTGCGGTTGCTCCAGCATGCAAGGGGTCGGACAGAGACGGCATCTCAGGAAGAGTTTTCTGCATGTAACGCATGTAATCCGATTCGAAACGCTTCGCACTTTCCTCACTGGAGAGATAGAGGGGTGCTGAGGCCTGTGGGTCATCCAGGAACGTCTTGACAGTGTGGTGTAAAAGCTGAACAGGGTCATAGCGGCCGCAGTTCCTGCCGTTTTCCTTGGTAACGATCTCCAGGAATGGTCCACAGAGTCGAGTGAGTTGTTTGTGAAATGAGGACCATCCAGTAACCGTCGCCCATCTACCCCCTGCTCGGTCTTGATCGATTGCCAGAACTTCGAGAAGATCCTGGGCGTAGAATTTCCCTAGAGCAGGATTCGATCTCACCCAGAGTAATGCTCTTTGCGCTAAAGCCAACGTGGAAGAGTGTTCCGGAGCCTTAGTTATACTGCGAACAATAGTAACATAAACTTCGGACAGCTCGGTAGACAGCTTCTCGATCTCGGCAGTCAGCTGGGAAAGCGTGCAGAATGCAGAACCTAGCTGCATTTGTATATGACTGATAACGGACGAAACCCAAAGAATGGCCCCATTTGCGTTTTCAATGAGGTATCCTCTTATGTGTTGTATCAGCTCGCTTTGGGCTTTCTCTGCTTGCTCGAAGAGAAAACTGCCTCGACCTTCTGTGATCAGAGTCATGGACATATCGTCGTTGTCTGAATCCGAGCCTTCAAGAAGACGCAACTCGTCCAGAATGCTTTCAATTCCCACGTTGACAACCTTCTCGATGTCCTTAGAATTTACTTGATGCATGATTATCGAAGGCAATTTCCGCAACACACTTCGGATGTCATCTTCCAGGCGACTGAGGAAGATCATCTTGACTCTTCCTGTTGGACATGATCGAAGGATGTCGAGAAAGCATTGCAACAACTTGGCCCGACTACACTCTCCCTCGGCACCCTTCAGACTAGATTCGTCCATGCCGTCCAAGACGAGAAATAGGGGTTTGTCTAGAGATTGGTCGCCAACGATCTCGGCGAATATTCCTTTCAGCTCGGCGAAAGACCACTGGATTTCCCTCGCATTCTCTCGCTTCTTGCAATAGCGCTTCAAAATCCGTTGAAAAACTCGTTTCTCTCTCCGCAGCATCCGGAACAATAAGCCCGAAAGCATCTCTGAGTGATGTATTAGATTATCCCGAATGCTGTAGAACCAGGTCGCCACTATGGCGGTTTTGAAGCCTCCCTTTCCCGTCAGGTCTTCTTCGATCGTCCGGGCAAGAACGGATTTGCCACTTCCGGGCTTTCCTGCTATCCAGAGAGCGCTAAGAGACGAGTCCGTGGCCCAAGCACGGTAGGATGGGTTCGACCAGACCCAGTGATTGGTATCGATACAGGCTGTCGCGATATGATCTCGCCGCCGCGTCATGTTCTTGACGTAAAATGTGTCGGAACATTCTAGCATCTCGTCAGAAACAGTCTTCTCATGGTCAGCAAAACTATTAATTCTCACCGCGGTACGCAGTATCCTGATCAACCAAGAGAGCATTGTCACGCAATGGCCCCGGCTTTATGACTTTGCTGAGAAGCATAAACCTAACCTGAGCTGAGTGCTGAAGTAGTTGGGAGATGGCTCGGTCCAGTTGAACAAGTTCGTGATTGTTGAGGCAGTCTAGGTGATCAAGAATAATCACTGTTTTCACTGCCCATGTAGCCAATGAGTTACACAACAATGCCGTCAGATTCGCTAGTTCTTCTACGGATCGCTTGTTCTCTGGTGGCATAGAGCTGAGGATGTAGGGTCCAAAAGACTCTATTGCAGTGACCGGTGATACACTCATAAAAAACTGGACGAGAAGTCCCCAAATGATGCTGCGGACCTTGTCAGACCTCGGCGCCTGCTTCGATTTTCTGAGCCATCTTCTTGCTGACCAGCCGCCGACTGCGTCACGTCTTGCTCGCCAAATCCTGGATCTGACGGTCTTTCATAAATTGGTAGAGCAACGAACCCACGATCCTTCTGTGTCTCAGCTGAGCCTGCTGCCGTTGTCGATATTTTCGAAGCTGACTTGGACGGCGAAGACGGAATGTCCCTGCAATTGATGAAGAGAGCAGACATGCCCTTCAGCTGAAAGAGGGACCAAAACGGGTTTCCTCTATCCGTTTCGTCTGCAGTCTGACACCAAATAATTCGTGATTGACCAGGCATATTTGGCTTATGATCGGTAATCCAAGATCCATACGGAGATGTTGCTGTGATCCAGCCAACATGATCCTCGATATCCGCAGGTGCAATCACGCGCGGAAAGGAGACGCATGCTCTGGTTTGCTGATAGTATGCATCCAGACATTCTCTATCGAGAGTTGTCAACTGTGATTCGTCGATATCCGTTCCTGGACATCAGCTGAGTAAAGTTGTAGTCGACTTTTAACTCCTCATTCCAACTTACGGTAGGCTAGATTGTTTGCACAGGCCTTCATCTGCTTAAACACCGCCTGGGACTCAATGTATCGGTCCGTAGCTGCAATGATTGCATTCTTCCGCTTCGAGTCTTCTAGCCCAATACCCTCCAGTCCACTCAACACATTAAACCGATAGTACCGCCCCGTGTCGTCTAGCCGTAATTTATCGCGGGAGAATCGCTCTGCTGTTTTTTCCGTCTCTGTGGCGATCTCTAAAAGACTCTTGGCAATACCAATTAGATCGTCCGTGAATGGTGTAAGCGATGGAACGCCAGTCCCAATTGATCAAACACTTAATGTTGTCTTCAAGCGAGCTAGATGGCCATATGTCTTGAGCCTCGTTCCACACCTCATACACCGGGTTGTTCGCCCCTATAGCGCCGTTGACAAAACTTTCTTTAAAATTACCGATTGTAATGGGATCAAAGAAGGACGAGGCTGCCGACGTCGCTCGACCGGCTTCCCATATCTTGGTTGTGCGAAGCAGTCGTTCGCGGCCGCGTGGCGAGCGGTAGCTAGTGAGCCGCACCGTATCGCCCGTCTCGCTGCTTGTTGCACACGAATCTACATCCTACTCGTTAATGTCACCACAACCTTGTACATAGGTAAAGTTCTACCCACACTTTGCACTTTGCATCCGGAGCGTCCTTTAACAGCGCGTCCTCTGCTAAACCTTGTCTCGCAATAATCTCTTTGATCGCGCGCTCCAGCTCGTCCGAGTCGAATCGTCCTTGGACCCGGCCCTTGATCGTCACACGGTGTCTCTGCTTCTGGAAAATCCTATCCGACAGCGAGACATACACGTTAATGCACTCATCGACCGTCATCCGAAGCCGACCAAGCATGATAGCTATGAGCCTGCGCTTCTCGTCAGCCCTAAATCCAGGAATCCTAGCAACAAAGATTGACACACCCGCCAGTGCTAGTGCCTCCGATCATGTCGAAGTAGTCGCAAGGCTTCGGCGGCGATTCTGGGTCGATCGTATCCATGAGCTGCTTCAAGATCTGAAGCGTCGACAGGCCGCGGACGCCGCCGCCATCGAGGGCAAGCAGGCGGAGGTCGTGCTCTGGCATGGCTGGAAGGGTGAGCAGGATGGCTTAGCGAAGCAGCCAGATTTGATAAGCAAGATGCAGCAGCACGCCTACGGTTCTACGGGGCTGCAGAGCCGCTTTTGTGGTGTTGACTGCTCGGCTGAGCGCCCGATGAGTCGCTGAGCCGCACGTGACACATACAACCCCCGTCGACATCCGCGAATGTTCACGGCCGAGCCTGCGGCCAAGTCGTGAACATCTTTGAATGTCTTGCCCCCCCTAATTAAGCCGCTAATGCGCGCGTACCATTGGCCTATTGGGCTAGCCGTGCCCCTATGTATTTACCCTATGCGGTAAGGTTACTTATCTAGTTGCTGAGTGGCTGGTAGGTAGGTCTGCTTTCTCTACCTCTCCTCCCCAGTTTATATCTGCGTATATTTAAAAAATGGAAACCCCCCCTATAGCGCCGTTTCTCCAGCAGTGTCCTATTTTAAAAATGGCGTTAATTAATATTAGTTGCGTAGAGATTAACGTTGCAAATAATACTAAACTACGCGCTAACACGTAGAGTATCTTCGCCCTTATGCGTGCTGAGAGGCCTAAAAATATGTCTCTAAATTATAAGCCAAAGTAGAAGGAGTTTAAGGTAGGTAGGTAGGTGCTTTATAGAGTAGTATACTAGCTAATGCGCGCCTCTTCCTCTTAGGCCTTTTGTAAAAAGAAGTAGTACTATAATAGTAATACCATGTAACGGGACTAGCCTAGTTACAGTAGGAATGTCTCGGTAAAACACTCGACAAGATAAACTTGACGCTTTAACCGAATTCTGCCGAATTCTGCCAGCTTAATCGACTTC
>Ga0307507_10002829_pt1 | contig 35205 bp, 7 predicted proteins | sample 7_EM_MG_FD_207223 | JGI IMG/M metagenome (GOLD analysis project Ga0307507, IMG submission 207223) | Populus trichocarpa ectomycorrhiza microbial communities from riparian zone in the Pacific Northwest, United States - 7_EM | ecosystem: Host-associated > Plants > Roots > Unclassified | place...
ATTAGTCATCCTTATGGTGACTAATCAACCCCCTACTTAGGCACCGCGATCCTTACGATCCTCTGCTTTCGATACCTATTTGCAATAACATCAGAACAAGAGTATACTCTTAATAGGCCACCCCCCTATGAAACCGACACCTTTAGCATATGCTTATATTCTGCCAAGTATATATTAAACAAAACTTTACAAAGCGCTTTCCAACCTATAAAGCAAGATATATTATAAAGCAGATATAGGAAGCAGAGACAGAGCAGAAACTAACAGAGCGTATATAAAGTATATACATACTATATCCGGAGCTTACGTCTTAGATAAACAATAAGAAGAAAATATAGATACTAGCTAGGCTTACAAAGGAAAAGTTAAAGGTCCCTTATAAGTGGTAGGCATATGCACAAAAGCATACTAGAATTGGTAAAAGTAGTTACTTTTAAAATAATAACTTTACCGGTCGAAACTTATGCATACTTACTACAGTACTATAGTAAATGTATACGCTCTGTATATGCACCGCATATTCTAACATTTTAGTATAGGCTCAAACTCCATATATAAGAAATGTTCGACCTATAAGAGCTATATAAAGAGATAGGAATAGATAATATATAGAGAAATTATAGTAACTCAAAGCGGATAGTAGTACAGCTATAGAAACAAAGTATATATATACACTGTAAATATAAAGTAGATGCTAAGCTTAAGCAGCCCAGAAATAGTAGAAAGTAGCTAAGTAATAAGCTAAAAATCCTAAACTAAATCTTCCTTAGAATCCTTAGAACCCATTTAACACCCCTAAGCCTAATCTACAGTATATACCTAATATAGAATTACCTACTATATTTAGTGGGCAGACTATGTCGCAGATAAGTAGAGCAGATGATAATATTATATCAGTATTAGATATATCGCGCGTATCTACAGTATATGCAGCGTAGATGTTGCCCCTACTATCTCAAAGTCAAACGCCCCGGACTGTGGGTAAAAGGCATAGGTCTAACCTATCTATGGAGGAGATAGAGAAGGAGGCATATACACTCCATATAGAAAATATAGAGCGACGAATTAATAAATTAAAACAGGCTAAAGATATATATAATAAAGCAAAGGAGCTAGCAGAGCTTAAGAAGTAGGCGCAGGAGCATAGTGTTAGCATATAGGGCGTATATGCACGGTATACGCAGAGCAAGTGTTATAGAGTTCCATCACTATAAATAAAAAATTAATTGATATAGGCCTATAGCCCCGCGCCCTATATTAGGTATATGCCTAGCCTATCCATCTACTAAACTTTGCCTAAACTCCGACTATACATATTGCATATTACGTATGCAGTGTGCAGGCCTAGTATATGCTAGGACTTAACCAGTAATGTAGGACAAGCGGCGGGTTCCACCCATAGTAGGAGTGGCTTATATAGAGCATAAGCATAATATATATAACAGAATGAACTAAACTTACTAGAGCTCTTACTACCACCATAGTAGCAGCCTGTTGTTTTTCTGCTCCCTATGCTAAATATTAGTAGTGTATATATAGAACATATATAAAGCAAACCTACCACTCTAGCAGCGTGCAGACGGCGAGGGAGACTCCTTGCGGTCATCTAGGGGGATCAGGCCGCGCTACACACATAGTTAGCGTATGCTAAACATATACAGGTGAAATACTAACCTTACGCTTTAAGCTGGTGGAGGGAGTAGTGGGGCCGACGCGCTATTTCCCTTATATTAGTATACGCCTAGCATAAGCACGTGTTAACCTATGGTTAGTAGAAGACATTAGGGGTTTATATATATATAGGGTATACGTGTATAAGCTAGCAATATAACCAAGTAGTGGTTTTGGTAATATATATATAGGGGATACACCAAATCGAACTTTCCCAGTCTCCTAAATATAGAGTTAAGCGTTAGTTTTAGAATCAGGTAGTATCCCTAGTAGTAGCCGTGCTTATTCCTTATACACGCTACCCTTAGGCCTATAAGTGCCTTTAGGTCTAAAATCAAACTTAGGGGGAATAAGTATATAGATAAATAGATATATATATTAGGGTATAGTGCGCATATACAGAAGCGACACTAGTGCTCTTACCTTATAATAGAATTGTCTACTAAATTAGGTAGCAAACCCCTAGTCCTAGGCACTGCATTTAATTAGCTTAGGCTAAGCGTATACGCGGCATAGGGTGGATATACGCAAAGAGTATATAGGCATCTATATACTCCGAGATCCTGAAACCCAAGGGGCCATAACTATAGACACTATTAGCAACGCATATGCGATATATAGGCATAGATATACCCGGGCTTATATAGGTATCTCGCATTCCACTAACCACTAGAGAGAACAAATAGCTTTAAGGAACTATAATGCATTAGCCTTATATATGCGCTGCATATATATAGCACATACTTCTCGCCTGCGACCAGCTCTCCAACTAATGTATTATTAGTGGTCAGGTTGGTTACTATATATAGTAAGCATATACCGAGCTGCTATAACAACATAGTAGTATATACAAGCACCGCTGTGCTCATTGCAGACATACTGGCGATACTATAGCCATATCAGTAGAGCCGCAGGCGCTGCGTATATGCAAAATATATACTTAGCTAAGCGGTAAAGACACGGCCGCATATCTACGTACTGTTAACTGCAATATCACACCTAAACTTTGGCTTAGCATATGCTACGTATAGGGTGTAGATAAGCAATATACACTATAGTGTTAACCAAGGAGAGTATAGAGGCGGCGTTAGGTGGGTCTAGTATACGCTTAGCATATACCTACGCAGTATATAGAGCCGTATATACTCGCGTTATCTTAGACCGAAATAGTTGGGGCTACATATAGTTAGTATATGCACTGGATATGCGGCTCTATATACACTTACGTCTTCCTCTAGCGAGAGCTGCTGTAGCGCGCGCTATAGTTATTGTAAGCATATACCGTGTATATGCAATCCTATAACTAACTAGGAGTCACCCAACTGGGATTAGGATTTAGAATTGGACCTATAAGGCTTTATAAGTATGGTGTATGCATATGCTCTGTATATGCTTACCATAGTAATAGCTAAAGGCAAAAGGGTTGGCGGCGGAGGCTACCTATGGGTTATTAAAGTCTACAATTATCAGATTGCTCATGGTAAGCGTATATGCGGCATATACGATAGTTAAATTAGTAATAGAAATTCGCCTTATTCTTTCTGTCAGTATATACAAGACCTATGCCTATATTATACTATACATACTCGTGGCATACGCTGTAATATTATAGAGAAGAAGTTATGGTGCGACTGTTATTATGGATATGCTACGCGTGTGCATAGGCCATGTTTTAATAACTAACTACCATTACCTTATATAGCCATTGTTTAGCGCATATGCGCGGTATATACACTGCCATAAACTAGGATATTTGTGATTTAAGGATAAACGGCTTTGCATTTTCTATTTTATTTAAATTGCATGTGCATTGTATATACGTAGGCTCAGCGTGGTCTCAAGCTAATCGTGGTTATAAAGCTGGTTTACAAGTTCTGACCACGTTAAACTTTCTAACCACGCCGAGTCTTTTCCGTGACCACGCCGAGCTGTGAGCCCGCACTGCCCCTCTATACAAATCACAACCTTACAGAATGCGCACCCTCCCATAGAGCGTTTTGCTCTCTTTTTACTTATATTTTGCTTCCCTAAGACCTTCCTACACCTTAATTTATATAAACACTACGCACAAGTCTCTTGCTTTACTCTTTTCTCCTAATAATAGAGGTGCTGTAAGTTAGGATTAAACACCCTCTTACTACCTAATTCTACCCGTAAATACTGTAGCTTTACCCTCCTAGAGTACCCTAAAAGCTTATAATAAAGCTCTATTTTAAATTATAAGTGTATAAGAGGACGCGGATTTGTTGTATGTAATTAATATAGCCTATAAGCATTTATATAAGCTATATTAATTAACTAGTAAAACAGAGGCCACTAAGTCCGAGAAGTAGGCCGGTGGGTCTTATATGGCTCCCTATACTAATTTATAAGATTCACGCCTCCTATATAATAATTATAATTATTAATAAAGTAAGAAATCTATAATGTAATTGGTAAGTAAGCTTGCTATTAAGTATCCTAGCTACCTTAAAACTTACTAAAATTTATACTTTAATATCTTAACAGCCACTTAATAATAAATTCAAATAATTTATATTTAGACTTTTATGTACGCTTTTCAGTTTCTATTAAAGTTATATAGTAATTAGTTCAGTAGTTTTTAAGATATTATAATTTGGAGGCCAAACTAAAGCTAAATTACTATATCTTAAAAACCACTGAACTAATTACTATGCAACTTTAATAGAAGCTGTATAGCGTATATAAAAGTCCAAATATAAATTATTAGAATTTATTATTAAGTAGTTGTTGAGATATTAAAGTATAAATTTTAGTGAGTTTTAAGGTAGCTAGGATACTTACGTGGCCAGCTTACTTACTAATTACGTTAGCTCTTTTATATGCTTACTTTTAAATACTTATCTAACAATTTGTCTATTTATTAATGTTTTTATAGGCCGCTTCCTAAGCTTCTCCTAAAAGTCCTCTGCCTTATCTATAGAATAGATATTACTTAAAGCTAAGATAATATTATTATCTTATTAAGCTAGGTAGAGTATATCCTAAACTACTACTATAAAAAGGGTATTCTATTTAAGCTTTATAGAGAATCGGTTCTTTAGGTTAGTTAACCCCTTAGGAAACTCCTTATATAGCTATATAGTACCTATAGCACCAAAGTTATAATCTCGTAACTCTAAAAATAAAGGTATAAACGTAAAGTAGTTATCCATATATATCGTAAGGCTATATCGTAAGAGAGAAAGCGCAAGATTCCATATAAGACACTCTATATTTATAAGGTTTAGGTAGAGAACTATATCTTATAGTCCCTTTTCTTAAGAACTCCAAATCCAGCTCTATATATATCCGTAATCCGCAATTCCGAAAATCTCATACCCTTATTTAATAGGTTTTTTTAGCATCTTATATATATATAAAGACCTAAGGGAATTAGCGGGGTAATAAGGATAAAAGGGATAGACTTACCTACTAAAACACCGTACTATTGTGGGAGGGTACGGTGTCTCTCAGATAGGAAAGTCACGGTACTGTCAGTCAGTCAGTTAGTCAGTCAGTCAGTCTGTCTGTCTGTCGGTCGGTCGGTCGGTCGGTTATAATCGGTCAGAAGTAATCAGTAAAGCAGTCAGTTAGAAGAGAAGAAAAGAATATATTTCCGGTAACTGGTAGGTTCGTAATAATATATAAGAGGGAGGGAAGCCGAAGGCTCTATAAATATAGGAAAATGCCAAGACAGTAGGCGACGTCCAATCTACACCACCACACTATAAGCTTATTAATACTTACTTTAGAAAAAGGAGAGTAATACTACTAAGAAGAAGCTTAAATAGAGGAAGCTAAGGGTTTAACCTTATACCACCAAATCTTATTAGAAGGTAAGTAATATCCTACTTTTTTATTACTCTTAAAATTAAAGATATAATAATACCACTTAATTTGCTTAAAGCGGTAGAGTAATAAATAGCTTAAAATTAAATGTAAAGAACCTTTATTAAAATCTATATTCCAATATATCTTAATTTAAGGCTCCTTGTGGACCCCTATATATATAATAGTACTAATAAATACGTATAATTCTTCTATAAGTAAATTAGTCCATTCTTATACCCTTTCTCATACTATATGTCGCCTTTATATACTTATATGTCGCCTTTATATTTATAGTAATAGTCTAAAAGAGCTTATAGATAAAAAATAAGGTAAAGTAGTTAAATGGGTATAGTTTTAGGGGGAAAGAGGTAGGTAAGAGTGCTCTTACTGCCTATCTAGGCTTACCCTAAAACGGTTTATAGGAAATGCTTATAATTAGTCCAAGTTTAAGGATTATATCCTTAAGGGATCGAGCTTTTTGTCCCTTAGACCGCGTAAGCTATATAGGTAGATTAGAAGTCAGGTTTTCTATTACTAGACGCGTAATTATAAGGGATTACTAAGGAATTTGTATATAGAGGTATATAAAATTATACTATACTGTTTAAGCGAGCCCCCCTTTACTAGCGTAGTTATATCTTACCGGATAAAGGGATAAGGAGATGCCAAGCCTAGCCTTCGGCTAGGCCTTAGCTACCCTTAAGTAGCCCTTAGGCGATATACCTAAGTAAGGGATAAAAGATCCCTTATAAGTCTTATATTGAGGCGTCTTGGTTACTACAGTGCAATCCTATATTAAGGTGTCTTTGTTACTATAGTATAGTCCTATATTAGGACGTCTTGGTTACTAGTATAGTCCTATATTAAGGCTTCTTGGTTACTATAGTAAAATAGATATTATCTACTACCTAAAGGGAGCCTTTTCCGCCATAGATATTATTAGTAGTATTATTAGCACTCTTATCCCTAGAAGCATTAGCATTCTTACTAATTTTTTTTTTAGAGTAGTGGAAACTAAACGGACTACTACGGGCGGGGGACTAGTGGGGAGAACGTTTATCTTTATTACTATCCTTAGTATTATCCTTAGGTTTTAAATTAGCATCTAGGCAGGAATTAGAAAGTTAGCGGCTAAAGAGTTAGTATAGTTTCTAAACGTGTTACTAAAGAGACTTACCTAGCCAGAAAGGCCCACGTAAAAGTGTAAATATTATTATTTATAAGAGTAAGCTGCTTATAGATACGCTCCTAAATACTATATATCCGAAATTGCTACGTCTCTATAACAGCAAAAACCCTTATTAAATTAAAGAGGCTATAAGTAATAGAAGACACTTTCCGCCCCTATCTTTTACTATTCTAATATAAACGGAAATCCTTAATAGCGCGTTAAAGCCGGTAAGCCTTATATATATAAATAGCGGGATTTAATATAGTTAGTAAAATCCAGAATAGGATAGAATAGGAAATACTAGAATATAGGTTTTCCTCTAGCTACAATAGTAGGAATACTTAGATTTATTCTTGCTAAAGCACGGTATCTTATAGGCGTAGAACAGGTCCAACGTAAGCGCGTAAACGTAACAACGGCAGCACTTTAGAGAAACTATTATAGGAGCAACAGAAGTGGTTTATAGTGCCATTAAAAGAGGGATAACGCCACCGCTAGTTTAGGGACGCGTAGTATAACTACGAGCTATTACGAGAGAATACTATAGGAAGTTAGTATTATTAAAGAGATAAAATAGGGATCCTATTACTTATAAACGCATTATAAAAAGAGAATAGAGTAGTAGTAAAAAGAATAGCTAGAGAAGCGGAAGCTAAAAGCTAAGATATAATAAAAAACGGTCTAATAAAAGGCAAAACAAATGGTATTGTTAATATAAAGACGCATAAAAGACGACGGCTTATAAACTAGAAGAAATTAATATTAAGATGTTATTATTAGTATCTATTTTAGGTAAATAGGGATAGTGGCTAGTTAACACATAGCATAGAACAACCTCTAGATTAGCTTATAACAAATTCTTATAATAAGGAAGGTAAATCCTATCTAATTTTCATTATTATTATTAAAGTTCTATTATAAAGGCATTATAAAAAGCTATAGTAAAAGAAAAGCGGAGGAATAAAAGATAAATAGTTTTAGTCGGAACTCCATAAGAGTTTATTAAGAGGTAAAGTCTTAAAGGACTAAGACCCTTAAAGGGGAGGCAATTATAACAGACGCTCCTAAAAGGTATATATTAGATAAGATAAATAAAGGTTTTACTAATATCCTACTAATATCCTAGAGAAGACATATTCAGATAGATAAGGGGTAAAGAGTTTTACTAGTATCTTAGAAGGATTATAAAGGGAGCTAGTTCTCCTCTAGAGAAGAACCAGCAATTAGTCTCTAAATAGAAGAGGTTAGAAAGCATTTATCCTTTAATGCGTAAAGCTTATTCTACCTTTAACTTACCTTTAACTTACCTATAACTCTTATTCTACACTGTTAATTAGATAATTATACGTTCTGGTCAGACTGGCCTCTTATATTAGATATATTAAAAAATGCTATATTGTCTATGCTATTAAAAAAGGTGTTACGGACCTTATATTAGCAGTAGTATAACTACTTAGGGAAGATATAAACGAGCTAGTGGTATTAGTGTAAGAGGAGTTAGAACTAGTTAAACTATAGAATAAGGGGTAACTAAGTTATATAATAAATTACGTTACCGTTTCGGTACATAGGATCTATAGGATCTATAAGAAACGTTATATACTAAATATACCTCGTATATCTTACGTATTTAGTATTTCTTAGGCACAGTATTATGTATTTAAAGGACTATAGTCCCTACCTAAATAGTTCTTCTCTTTATAGTAAATCTTAGAATATAATTGGAGTTAATCTGTTAGGCAACCACTCTACTAGTTATTATTATATTATTAGCTTCTTATTTACCTATATACCTAGCCTAATAATAAGTCTACCATAGTATTTCCTATAAGGCTTTGTTATATATTTACTACTAAGGTTATAGTATTAATAAAGTTAAACAATATACCACTAAAAGTACTAGTTATAACGCTATTAACGACGATAACTACTTTAGGTATTAGCGGAGATACTAGTATAAGAGATACTAACTTGTAACTAGTCATAATAGAACAGTTATAGGAAATGGTTTATTAGCTAATAAATAATAATAGAATACTATAAGGGGACTTTGTAGATAGGGGGCTATAAGGACACGATTATGGAATAGGATAGATTGGTAAGAGAGACAAATCCTTAAGGAGGTAAGGCCTCTGGGATTATAGAGACTATATACTACGGGTATATGCCTCCGGCATATAACCGGCGACCAACCAAGGGGCGTCTAAAGGTTGTCCTAAGGGCAACCTAAGGTAACCGCAATAATAACCTTTTTTTTGCCCCCCCCCCCCCCCCCCTTCTTATGGTCGGCCCTAATCGCCATTACCTTACGGTAGGGAGATTATAAGGGCTCGTCCCAAAAAGGGGTTTGGAGAGATATTGGGGAAATATTAGTATGCCGCTGTATATTATCTATCTATCTAACCCCTACTTTAAACTCCTAGAAAACCTTAATAAGGAAAAAATAAAACTAGAGAAAAGACGTGAGGATTACTAGGAGACCTATTAGAAGCCTACTAGAAGTATGCCAGTAACTACCTAGGCTAATATAGGGATTTTTATACAACTCTATTTCTAAGACTTTATGCCGGTCTATAATTAATTATAAATATTATAGGCAATTTGGTGTTCTATTATAGTTCCGTAGAACCTTTTGGTATATAATTTAACGTATAAAGCCTTAGCTTGCCGTCGTCTTTAACTTTTAAGATATTAATCTATAATCCTTTCTTATTAGTCCTGTGCTATATATTTGGCGTAGCTCTACTACCTAGTAAATAAAAGGGTCACTTTATAATAGCGCCTCTAGCTATTATACGATTGTTAAGAACGTTTATAACATTAATTATTTAGGTATAATTTAACCTATATACGTCTATAATTGACGTCTTAATTACTTTCCCCAGCCGCGTAATTAGTTTTTCTTATAAGGAAGTAATGGCTAAATAGCACATATACGTATTTCCTTTCTTCTAAATTGCGCTATTATAACGGAGTTATATTGGCAAGGTTACGGCTATTTACCAAAAGGGTATTAGAAGGCAAAGTATAGAGACACCTTACTTATTAAGCTGCTCCTTTTCCTTAACACCTTACTTCCCATTATTAACCTTTATCTAAATTTAGACGTATCTTTAATATAGGACAGCGGTAGCAGGACACCCCCTAATTAATATGCGGACACCCCCTAATTAATATACAGACACCCCCCACTAATTAAGTTTAGTTCCTTCCTAATTAAGTTAGAATATTACGTAAATTTAAGTTGTTTATATCTGCATTAGTGCGCGACTATTACATGCCCATACCTAAAACCTTGCATTTACCTTACCTCTAACTGTTAAGCGCCGCCGCGGCCGCCCGACTGGCTCTGTTTGCGTTAATACATCAACTCGTCGCGAGCTATTAGCATTTAAACAGAATACCAGGTATACTACACATAGGCGTAGGCGTAAGCGTGGGCGTGGGCGTAGGGTGCGTACAGGTCGGCGCGACAACGCTCTCTTTAGCGTGGTAAGACCGACCTACATCCACCGAGCGCAGGCATAGGCATAGGCGCAGGCGCAGGCGCAAGCGCGAGCGCGGGCGTGCTTATAGAGGTAGTTCGTAGACATTAAGCAGAGGTAGTAGTACCTAAATAGGTTTACGCGGCGCCTTATAAGGTATAGCGCAATTAATTTTCGCAATATAGATGTAAATAACTTAAATTTACGTAATATCCTAACTTAATTAGGAAGGAACTAAACTTAATTAGTAGGGGGTGTCTGTATATTAATTAGGGGGTGTCCCGCGACCGCTGTCCTTAATATATTATTAAGATTTTCTTTTTATTATTATTATTAATTTAATATGCCTCTTTATTCTCCTGCTAACTGCTCTTTTAAACTAATTCTATAGCGTATTCTAGCCCTGCCGCTATATATAGAACCCTAACCTCTACTAACCTACAACTAGTACTGGTCCTACCTAAATAGCTTTGCCTATACGTCCTTAAAAGACTAGAAGTCTAATAAGAAGATTCTAGATACTTATAATAAGACCTACTATATAAGGTCTAACACCTTTAGTCCTTATAATTAATACATACGTACTAAGAGTGGTAGTTATGTTAAGGTAAGCTTTCCTATCCTTAATAGGTTTGTATTGCTAACTTTAGGCTTTAATATAGCCTAGGCCTAAGTGGCGACAATCCTTTAATATCCTTAACTACTATATCGCCCGGGCTCTCTCTTATTTTAGCGCCAATATTAAACGTCTAGGTTAAATTTAAAACTATACTATAGCTATCTATACCACCTATAATTCCTAATAAGCTAGTTAGTAACACCTAATAAGGGAGTAAGGTTAGTATTTTAAGGATAAAGTAAAGAATAGGGGTAATAAGAAGAAGGTTGTCGTCTACTATAAAAAGAAGTTTGCGCATATGCGTTAAGTTTTAAAAGAGTATAATATAATGCGGTATTAGGTAGGTTACCCTTTAGGTACCTAGCGGATAGGTAACTAATAATTGCTATAATAAGGTCTTAGTGGTTCTGGTTTTTACTAACCAGCTAATGTCTCTATTTATTCTAGGCTTAAGCGTGTCTTTATTAACTATAAGCTTACGCTTTAAGAACTTTATTAGTACTAGTTTGGGCCTAATATTAGTATTAAGCGTTTAAGGATCTCTGCTCTATCTATACCTTATCGGCCTATCCCCGTTTTTATACCTACCTATACTCTTACTAAGGGATCTAGATCTGGATCTTATTCCCGTTAGCTATTACTTGGTGGGCTAATAGATACTAATTCTATACCTAGGGATAAAGCATAATAGCTTTTAATTTAGGCATTTAGGATTAATTCTTGTATATAGTAGCAATTGGAAAGGCCTTGTAAGGCATTAAAAAAGGCATAGAAACAGTATTCCTAATATAGACTAATAAATAGAAATGCAATTCTAGCAAAATACCCTATTAATTCTATGCTATATATATAAAAAGGCTAAGGATCTATCCTACCTTAGGCCGTAGCCCTAATTAATCCTTATAGTTTCTGGAGCTTGTCCGTTCTATATCCAATTTAACCTATTTACTCTTTAGGGCCTCTCTTAGCCTATTATAAGCTTTCTTTATAGGTTGCGATAATACTATAGTATTAGAGCGCTTTCTGCGATTTATAGATTACGGACCTTAGTTCTAATATTCTTTTAGAATATCTTTATAATAATTAAGGTGATCCCCTGGTTCCTATATAGAGTCCTTAGTAGGCTAGCTTAGCTATTTAACTTTATATTAAAGCTTATTCTTAATAGACTTATGGCGTAGTATAGCTTTAACCTTATACTACTCGCCCACCACTTTAAGGTGTTTAATTAGGCCTAAATAGAAGTTCTTTTCCAGCGGTAGTCTATACCATAGCTCTAGTAAATTTATATAAAATACTAGATATATATAGGCCATAGATAGGGGTAGCTGGAGACAGTAGGCTAGCTTACTAATTTGTTTCTTAACTTAAAAGGGACCTAAGTATCTTGCATTAAGCTTCTTTAATAGTTAACGGGTCTTAATATTTGTTAAATATAATAGAATCTTATTACTTACGCCAAAATGCTTATTTTGGTATTTGCGGTTGTACTAAAGTTTCTACTACTCTTGCGTATCTTATAGGCTCTACTTTGTATACTTCTATTACTCCTCCCATTTCTTAAGGTACCCTTACACTCTTTAGTAGATATCCTTAGACTTCCCAGTAGGATCCTATAATTGATTATACGGCCTTAGCTAGTAATTATTAGGTATACTATTAAATCCTAATAGTCGGACGCTATAGGCAATCTAGATTAGTATAAACTAATACGATAAATATTACTTTAAGTTATAAACGTACTCCGCATACGGAAGTAGCTTATACTAATTGTCTTACTAGTAGTTTAAATATATTTATAAATAAGACTCCAGTTCCTAGTTCTAGCGTTCCGTTTACCTATCTATCTATAGGTAGAAAGCCATACTATAGCGGTAGTCTATTTTTAAATAAAAGTATAGATCTAACTAGTACTGGCTTATAAAAATACTGCCCCTATTAGTAATAATAGAGTGTAGTTAATCTACTTTAAGAAAGCATTTCTCCTTAATTAGGTTAGTAAGTGTTGGTCATATAGGGTGACTTACCAATAACGACTACTTAAGTAGGTTATAGTGATGTTGGTTAATAGCTTCTTCTATTGGAAATAAGGAAGGGCGAGGAGCTTAAGACTCCTCGCTACGCTAGTGCCGCGGTGTTATGTGACGGCCGCTTGCCTAATTCCCGACACTAGCAACTCTTCTTTTGTGGTTGCCATCTATATATAAATACTGCTTAACTAGCGTAACAAATATTAATCCTCCTTACTTACTATTACCACTGTAATATAAGTCTTGCTGTCCTAAAATTTGCCTCTTAGCACGTGGTGCTTTCTTACTTAGAGTTGTGGGTGGACATTATGTTAGGGCCGCTAAGGCGCTAATTGTAAGCGAGCTAATAGCAATTTTCCGTACTGGGTATAGAAAATCCTAATTAGCTGCTCTTGAATTGCTATATCTCCTACTACCTTTTAACCTAACCTTTAACTCGTATATGTAGAGTATTTGTGTTAACGAACGTCTCTAGTGCCTTATTTGGGTTTGCCTTCGTTATTACATCTACTAGGTTATCTTGGCCATTAATCCACTAGATCTTAAAGAGTTCTTAATACTTATAGGATTACTAAAGTGCTATAATATCAATTATAAAACGCTTCTCCTTTGTGGTACCAAGCTTAACTAAACACTTATAGAGGGAATATAAGTCGGTGTATATAATTGTAGGGATAATAGGGAGTTTGAGTCAATCTATAATTATCTTTAGGGTAGTTCCAATTGTAATTGCTATGTTAACTCCGCCAACTATTCTATATATCTCTAATGCTAGAACGCTTTAGGTAATGCGCTTGCTCTTAGTTAAGCTCTAATAAATAAGATTGCCGTAGATTATAAAGTTATTCTCTCTAGTAGATTTATTTGCAATAATAATCTTATATCCTAGCTGGGAGCTAAAATCTTTATTATTTACGAACAATCTATTAACAAATATAAAGAGCTTAGCGGTAGGAAGATTAATAGGCACATAGAGTAGTCCCTAATTAAGATGGTTTATTTGCTAGGAAAGACGCTTATTTAGGGCAAGGATGTTATCCTTAGTTGGTTCCTGGTGTTAAGCGGCAATAGAGAGATTAAATAAAGCCTTAGGTTAATAGATAGAAGCAATATAAGCTCCGCAAGCGTGTTGCTCCATATATCCTTGCTTTAGAGAATTAACGTTAATAACATTAATCTTCTTACTTTAATCTTTCTAGCGTAAAGCAATAGAATCCTTGTTTAGGGAGAGAATGCATCCATTAAAAAGTAATAGTGTTATTAAATTAAGCTTTTCCTTTGGCTTTGCTATAAGATTTGCCTTTACTAGCTTATCTTCTTTAAGAGCTGAGAATTGGTCGTCTTCCAAGATAATTATATTATTGGTTTATATACTAATGATTTTAAATAGAGTTCCTGTAGTTGTAATAAGGAAGCAGGGATTAAATATAGAAGTAGTTATTAAGAGCTTTTCTTTATAGTGCTTGCTATAAGTAGCCCACCAATAAGTTCCTGCCTCTGTAATTCTATATAATGGCTTAAGTACAACCATAATTATATCTTTGGGATATTAGTAGCGAATTTGCTCTGGAAGGTATGCTAGTATTAAGCGCTAAAGGCGCGTCTCTAATTGGGTATAGGCCTAAGTAATATCTCTTAAATAAACCGCTATTCTATTCTTTATTAAGGAGGGAGCTAGCGTAATAATAACTCGCTAACTAGCTTGTTAAATTATAGGGGATTGTATAAGAATTACTTCCTTACCGTCGTTGTTATAACCTTAAATGACTAGTCTTAACTTCTTAAATGGGGTATTAGTAGCTTTGCCCTTAATCTTATTAACTATTCTTAACTTAAAGATACGAACTCTATTAAACTTAGTAGGGTCATACTTCTCAAATTTAAAGACTCCTCTTGTAATGAGACCGTTGATCTCCTACTTGTTAGATACTTGGAAAGAAGCTCCTAGAGTTATAATACGGCCTTCCTTTTAGAGCTATTTTGCGAGCTTAAAGTCAGCCTTCTCTTTAGCTGTTATAAAGGCCATTAATAACTCGTCTCTACTCTTAATAGCGGTAATAAATTGCTCTTTAAAATTGATAAGGTATTGGCAATTTTGTAATCCCTTTAGGCAACCTCTACCGCGTTATAGTTGCGGCACATCTGCTATAATTGCATTAGGATTATAGTTGCCTTCTAGAGTATGTTAATTGTAGTTCTCCTCTAGGGTATCCTCTGGGGCATCCTATAAAGGCTCAGAACTATTGTTTCTATAATAGGGCTTAACAACAGTTAAGTGGAATTAAATAGGTTTATAGGGTATCTAAAGAGTATAAGTCTAACTATTAATTGTAATAAGTTTATATAGGCCTAACCATCCTCCCTTTTTACGCCATACGCGTACCTTAGATTGGAGTGGCAGATTAAGCATAGTTAAAGTATTTAGGCTATTTCTTATTTCTAATGCGTTGTTGACCTGGCGCGTAGCGTAGAGATGTCGCACCTCTTTTATTGCTTTGCGAATAGCCTCCGCTTATTATGTAACGGATAGGGATAGTAGAGAATCGTTAGTTATTTAAGAGTAGGCGCTAAAGACTAGCAATATAGGTATAAGCCCATCTGGGCTAGCGAAATTATTAACAGCCTTAACAGCCATCTATAAGATAAGCTCTTCGCTAGCGCCCTCTAGTTCCAAAGAAATAATCTTATATACTTATTATAATGGTGTGTGATATTATTCTACTTTTCTAACACTATTATGTGCCTTAATAGGGACTTCCTTAACCTTAATTTCCATTGCCTTCGCCTGTTACTAAAACTCTGTAGATAAGAAGTTCCTTCCTATATTATAAATAACTTAATTAGGGGGTCCTAGGTAGATATTAATCTAGCATAATTAAAGAGTATCCTATACGTTCCTAGCTAACATATCCTTTAGGAAACGTGCGGCTTGGAAAGAGGTTAAGAGGTTAATAACTTAGAGTACTAGCTTGCTGCTAAGATACATAATATTAATAATAATACAGAAGTTAAAGTTATAGTTATCTTTAAGGGTGAACTTAAATTGGCTAGAGGACTTCTAGTTTATTTAGCAGTAATAGTAGTACTTTATAAGATGCTTAATTGTCTTAGCCTTAACTTTATAACCTACTTGCTGAAGAACCCTAAGCAATCTATAAACTGATAGGTAACTAAAGCGACGGTATAGTTAACGTAACTCCAACTTAGTTAAATGGCTCTAAGCAACGCTCCTTTCTGGCTATTAAAGGAGCAACTAAGGGTGACCCTACTTGCGTACAACAGGCACCCAATTCTCTCCCTAAATAAGCATATTCTTAAGGTTATTAAGCTTAACGCCTAACTTATCTATATCTCGGATGTAGAATAGAAACAGGGTGTTCGCAGAAACAATATGGAAAGTAATACATCCTAACGGAGTTTGGACCTTAATTGTGCTAAGGGAGATTATAGTACCCTTGCCAAAGCAAATTGTATATTGGCCTGCCGTTAATTAGTTAATCTGAATAGAGCTATTAAGCTGCTAAAGAGCTTAAACTTAAGGTTCTCCTATTATAGATACTCCTGTGGCTCTAGTATCTGGCATAATACCATAGAAGATGTTCGCTGAGTATCTATTATTAAAGGAGAACGCGGAATTTTCTTTTGGCTTATTAAAGATATCTAACTTTATAACAGAATGGAGCGTAGATTGGTCGTTAAGGACAGCAACGGTTTGTGTGCCATTTACCTTACTATACTTGGTAAAGTATTAGTTAGGAGAGTAGTCCTTAATTTCCATATTTATAAGGAGCTGTTTGGCCTTGTTAACCTTACCCTTAAGATCTTCTTCGCCTTTATATTAAACCAGGAAGCTTTAGAAGTAGGCTATAGTAACCTTATAATTTCTAACATTTTGTACGCTCTAGCGAAACTTATTATATGCCTTCTTTTGTCTGTTAAGAGGGTGCCTAGTTAACTAGCAATTTGGCTTCTTATAAACATAGTATTTCTTCTATTAATTGTTTTAAGATAAACCTCTATAAGGACCTCTACGATTACTTTATAGTTAACGTTAATTGTACCCTCTACCGTATCCCCTACCCCGGCCACTATATATTCGATTAGTCTAGTTATGATTATATTAGTCAGTTGGGTTAATTAAAGTAGGTTAGGGTTGGGCATTAAATTACTGTACTTCTTAAGAGCGTAGAGCGGTGCCAATAAAGGATCTTAATTAAGCACACACTCCTTTATAAGTATTTGTAGGATTAAAGAGAGTAAGGTTGTATTCTTTAATACTTTAGTATACGCTAATAACTTAATCGCGTAGGCTAAAGTCCTCTTAATATAATTTGGATAAACCACACTAAATTATCTAAAGTTGATTAAAGAGCTTTTAAAGATAGTTAAGTTAAAAAGCATCTGGGTTTATAGTAATAATTCTTAGGAAGGTAGTCTCTCTCCACTCTAATATATACTGCTACTTATTCTCTTCTATTTTAAAGTGGCATCTTGTCTTATATATCATTTAGTTGAAATTGTATCCTTTTCCTACCAAACAATCATAATAGAAGGTACTAGCGCGGCCCTTAAGCATAACGGAATAAGCGTTATAATATTAGTTAGGTTTTAGTCTAACCTTCTAGTAATAGTTATAGAAGATACGCAGCTTTAAATTAAGGATATTATATAGTTCCCTGCCAAACCTCTTCTCCTGGTCCAAATAGAGTTTTGTAAGCTCTGTAAGCATTTTTAAGGTGCCTCTAAGCAGTATTAGGCCACGTTAAAATTGCATTAGAGATTAAGGTGGGGATTGCTTTATAGGCTATAGTAGAGATGCAGAGCTTAATAGAATATGGCGTAGTACCTAATCTTCCTGTAGTAGAGTTTAAAGGTTATTAAATCGCGAAGTAAGGGGGTCTTGCGCTTGCTCTTAGGGGGCAGTAGTTAAAGTTGCGGGTTGAATTAGTGGAAGCGATGGGTATGGTATATAAGAACTTATGCCTAAAGCAATAGAATTAGAACGTGTCTCTATTAGTATATCATTTAGATTCCATTATAAGTTGAGCTTCTTTATATTATATAGTTAGTGCTTAATCTCTTATAGAGTCCATTTGTGCTCTTTTTTTACGTTAATAACTTACTCCTAAATATTGTCTCTAATAGTATCTCTATCCATAGGGACAAATACTCCGTTCTCCCGAAGGAAGTTATGGAAGTCTTATATAATATTCTTCTTTATAAGGGCCTATGTTTCCTTTATCCATCCAACAAAGTCCTCCTTCATGCAATACCATAGCACAGTATTGTTGTATTCGCTGTCTGTGTATTATGCTATATAGTATAGTAAGAATCCGTTTAGGTCCTGTTGCTTGGCGTTTATAGGGTTAATGTCTTTATCCTATATCTCTAGGTTAATGTCGTTCTCATACTTCTTTAGGTAGGTCAACGCCATAATAGAAGTAGAATTGACGGGGTGTTGTACGTTAAAGGTAGGTAGGATTTTCGGCCTTATAGGATCTTATAGGTTTGCTGTCAAAAGGTAGGTAATTTAAGGCGTAGTTGACGCGTTTCGGACGTTAACTTAGGACCCTAGGTTTAGTAATACTTCTGACCTAAAGTACTTAACCAAATCTTCGTAAACGCGATTGTTCTGCGTAATAGACGCAACTTGGTATCTCCTAGTACTTAGTAACACTTCTATTACTAGTTTTCCGCAAGCCTAAGGTAGCATAGTATCGCCGGGAACCCCTACACGAGACTGTTTCTTCTGTTAATAACCTAGCTGCTCTATAGTTAACTGTGTGTTTAACCACTGATCAGTGTTGGTTATATAGGGTGACTCACCAATAACAACTACTTGAGTAGGTTACAGTGATGTCGGTTAATAGCTTCTTCTATTAGAAATAAGGAAGGGCGAGGAGCTTAAGACTCCTCGCCACGCTAGTGCCGCGGCGTCACGTAACGGCCGCTTGCCTAATTCCCGACAGTAAGTACTTATATATTAATCGTTTTATTAACGGGAAGGTATTAGATGTACTTTAAAACCCTATTAATAAGTACTAGAACCGAATTGTATATTTATTCTTACCCATCTTTTAAGGGCGGGAGATCCGTAATAAAGTCTATAGCGTAATATTACTATAGCTTACTAGCGGGGGGAACTAATTTAAGTAAACCCTATATTTTATGCCTTTAGATTTTATATACTTAATACTTCTTATAGTGGCTAATATACTCCTTTGCTTCCTGCTTAAGCTTTAGCTAGTAGTATTTACGTTAAAATAATTCTACTATTTTAGCTTAACCATAGTAGCCGCCTAGAGGATTATTGTGATTCCTTATAAGGATCTTCTATTATAGATTTACTTCTTATAGCACCTAAACCTTACTATATCTATATAGTAGGCCTATTAGGTCTAATTTCTAATAGTAAGGCCTAGCAGCTTCCTTTTTATTATATTTCTAGTCTACTTCCTTATTAAAGATAGTATAGAAGGTATCCCTCCATTATACCTTATAGATAAGATCCGTTAACCTTTTAGATAGTTCCTAAGTAAAAGCTATTTTGTCTTATACTACTCTAAATACGCGACTATATAGTACTATAGATCTTATAACTCTTTAGTGCGCGTGTATTAGAAAGGCCACTATAAGGTTAAAGTCCTTTAGTTTTTATAGGGCTCTAAGTTCCAATTGCTTTTTAGCTTTACTATTAGTTTAAGGGGATAGCTTAGTAATTAATAGTATATTACTAGGTTCTAAACTTATATTAGGGATATCCTATCTAGGTATATTTAGACCCTTATTTGCTATAGACCGGGTACCAGCCGGAACGTTAGTAGAAGCTAATAGGGTTTATACCGCCTAAGACTTAGTATATAGAGTTATAGGTACTTAAATATCCCACACCTAGAGCTTATTCTATAATATAGGGAGTAAGATATCTATTATCTATTTTTCTTCTCTTATTTTAAAGCCTTTAGTATAGTTTAGCCATTATAACGGTCCATTAGCAGGGTTATTTTCCCCTAGCTTATATTTAATCTTAAAGTTAAATCGCGTAAGCTCCTCTGCCTATCTAGCTTATTAAGGTATAAGCTCCTTTATAGTTATAAAGTAGCGTAAATTATAATAATCTAAGAGTATATAAGTGGTATAGCTTGCGTACTCAAGGTAATATCGCTACTATTTAAAGCAGTTAACTATAGCCAGCAGTTCCTTATTATGGGTATAATACCTAACTTTAAGTCCTTAGAATTTTCTATTATAGAATACAACCAGTCTCTAGTAGAGCCAGGTAGCGTCTAGATACCTATTAGGTTACAGTAAAATACTAGCAAGGGCAAAATTTAATATATTAGTAACCATTATTAGTAGCTAATCTAGGTTAAAATGCCGCAATAGTAAAGCTTCCGTAAACCTTGCATGTAGTTCCTAAAAAGCTTCCTATACCTTTCTGGACTATATCTATAGTTTATACTATTTAATTAGTCCCTTCCTAGTTTTCTTTCTTCCCGCCTTTAAGCTTTTTGCTTTCTAGGCTAGGTCTTAAAAAGCTTTAATAACGTAGTTAGATAGGTATTAGGCGACGTCCAAGTAGTTATAAATAAAGCGCCTATAAAAATTGGCAAAGCCTAAAAATACTTAGATATCCTAATAGCTCTCTAGCTCTGGCTACTCTTAAATTATCTATACCTATACTAGGTCTATAACTACACCTATAGGCATTATAATATAGCCTAGGAACTCAACCTGCTTAGTATTAAAGATATACTTTAACGCCTTAGCGTAGAGGCCCTAATTATCTAAACGTTCCAGCACTTCGTGGACGTATTGCTTATACTAATCCTTATCTTCTAAGTAGATTAGAATGTTATCTAAATAGATAATATATATACGGTTAACTAGTCCCCCTAAGGCTCTATAAATATATAATTAAAATGTTATAGGCGTATTAGCTAGCCCAAAGGGCATTACTAGATACTTAAAGTGGCCATATTAGGTCTTAAAGGCGGTCTTCCACTTATCCCCTTTTTTAATATGGAGCCTATAATAGGCGTCTTATAAATCCAGCTTCGTAAAAATCTTAGCCCTAGATAGTTAATCCAACATTTCACTAACTAATAATAGTAGGTAACGGTTCTTAATTATAATCTTATTAAGACCATAATAGTCGATATATAGCCTTATAGTTCTATCTAGTTTTAGAATAAAGAGGATTAGTGCGCCTACTAGTAACTTACTAGACTATATCTATCCCTTTTCTAGTAAGCTATTAAGGTACTCCTATAGGATCTTAAGCTCTTTGCGAGAGAGGTTATAGATAGAAAGGTTTAGTAGCTACTTGCCTTCTTTTAGATTAATTATATAATTATATTCCAAGTTTTGCGAAAGGACTTTAGCTTACCTACCCAAAAATACCCTTAGTAAGTCCCTTAGGCCTACCAGAATATTTAACAAATTAGGGTCGCGTTTATCCTCTATATTATTATTAGGTAGGTCCCAGAGCTCCCTTAAAATGCTTATAGACAGCGTTACGCGCTATAGTAGCTGTTTATATATAGTAGCTACTATATATTAAACAGTTTTATACGGTAGCTAATAGAGGGTAAGGAATTCCTTAACGTAGCGTTTAAGGTGCCGTAGTATACTCTCCGCGTATTACTTAAGCTAGAGTAACCTATAACAATAGAAGTATTTCATAAGATCTTTAAGATCGCCGCCTCCCTATAATATCTCCGCTGTGACGGACTCGTATAAATGCTTCTAAACCAAAGCTTGTAGATTGTTACTATATAAGAATACTAAGCTAAGGAGGAGATGAAGACTAGTAGAGACTAATAAGATACAAAGGGGTTGTTAAGGCGCTAGTAGTAAGCGAGCCAATAGCGACTTGGCAGAATTTGGTAGGATGCTCAGAAAGTAGCAGGTGACGCGCTCTAGCACCGTTATTCATTATAGCCTACCTAGCTCGCATGGTATTTTAAGGTACTACGGTCCTTTTTAACTGCTAAGATCTCTTTAACTTCCTATTCCTCGTCCTCTGCAATCTAAATTAGTAGTAGGGGGTCGTTATACTATTTAGGCAATAGGTCGTCTATGGCCTTCCACAGTTAGTCTAAAGAGAAGACAGGATGGATCTTTATTAACTTTAGTAATTTAGCCCTAAAAGAGTGCTCTTCCCTCTTAAGGATTTCGTAGGGGCCAGCTATTTAGTGGTTTAGTTTATAGCTTGGCCTCTAGGTCTTCTAGTTTTTTATTAATACATATACCTTATCTCCTACTTAGAAGTCTACCTTGCGGTAATATTAGTTTACGTTAGCTTCTTTCTTCTCTTATATTCTTTTTATAATTGCTTAGGCAGTCTCCTAGGCTCTATATATTCTCTTAGCGAATATCTAGGCCTCTTTATAGCTAAGGCGTTTGTGGGCCGTTATATGTCCTATAGGTCTATCCTAATTAAAGGATGTTCGTGGCTTATATCTATAGAGTAACTTAAATGGCGACATTCCTATACTATTATAAGGGAGCATAAGCTGTGCGTAGTCTATTATAGGTAGTAGTTCCGACTAGTTATCCTAGTAGTAACTAATAAAGGGGCGAAGTCGCTAGTTAAGGTACCAGTTTATAATCTTAGTTTGGCCGTTGGTCTAGGGGTGGAATACGGTAAAGAGCTTAATCTTAAGGATATGCCAGAATTCGTCCTAGAGGTCTAATATAAACTAGAGTCTATAGTTAGAGATAATTAACTTAGGAGCGCCATAGATCCGGTAAATATTGTCAATATATATATAGGCTATATCTTTTGCAGTTATAGTCTTAAAGTAAGGGAGGGAAATAGCTTGCTTACTTAGTTGGTTAACTACTATAAAGGCCATATTATAGCCATATTTGTCCTTTAGGAAAGATTTAAAGTCTATTATAATATACTGCTAAGGGCGTTTAGGAACTAGTAGTAGTTATAACTATTTAGGGGTTTAATCCCTAGGAGTACCTACCTATTTATAAGTATAGTAATTCCTAATAAATCGTTCTATGTTGGATAAGAGTCTTTACTAGTAGTAGCGAGGCGCTAGTAGTTAGTGGGTCTTGTCTTAACTAGGATGCGCTATAGAGACTTAATAGTGGGCTTTATAGATTAGCTTTATTTATAGGTTATCAATATCTAGAACTATAAGCCGTTTTTAGTATAAGAGCAGTCCATCTTTTATTTCTAAATTAGGGTTGCCTTCTATAGCTTAGTCGCGGAGGGCTTTTAGGGATTCAGCTATGCGGTTTGTGATTAGGATGCAGTTGATTAGTCCTATTATTTTATCTAAAATCTCTCCTTCTATAGGCGCTAGCTTATTCTGTTTAGAGCTTAGTTCCTTAAAGATATATAGGTTAAGCTGTTTGGGATAGAGGAGGGCACGTATCTAGTGCTAAGCCTTTAGCTTATCCTATGGTTCCACGTCCTATTCTCTCTAGGTAAGGGCATTAGCTTTATAATTTTACCTACTAGGGCGGTATATAATTATAAAAAAGAATTGGGAGAGTATTTTAGCCCACCTAGCCTATTAACTAGTAAGCTGCTTTATTGTTATAAAATACTTAAGGGCTTTATAATTAGTATAGACTTTAACCTAGGAGTCTATACTTCTAAGCTCTGCGCGCCACTAGGATAATAATTATATAATAGCTAGCATTTTCTTATTGTGTACCTTGTAGTTATACTTAGCTAGGGCTATTAACTTTAAGAAAAACGCAATAGGGTACTACTTGCTATTTAGGTAAAACTGTAAGAGAACCCCTGCTACTACTCTGTTAGAGGCGTCCATTTCTAGCATTAATTTAAGGTCTAGGTTATAGTAGCGGAGAATTAGGGAGGAGGTAAGTTGGTCCTTTAACTCCTTAAAATCTTTTATATAACCATTATTAAAAATAAAGGGCGTATTGTTCTTAGTTAGTTATATAAGAGGCTTAGCCATAACCCTATAGTTATAGATAAACCAATAGTAGAAGTTACAGAAGCTAAGAAAGAACTAGATACCTTTTATAGTATAAGAGGGTTTCTAATTACGTATCGCCTTAACCTTTTTAGGGTTAACTTTAATTCCTTTTATACTAATAATAAACTTAAGGTACTTTGTTCGTTTTACTCTAAATTTATATTTCTTAATATTAACTTATAGGCCTATATTCTGCAGCCTCTTTAGGGCCTTCTTAACGTGAACTTAGTGCTTAAGTTTATTATTTAAGTATATAAGAATATAATTTAGGTATGCCGTGCAGAATTTATTAAGGTAGTTAAAAAGAACATTATTTATATACCGTTAATACGTGGCTAGCCCATTTATTAGTCTAAAAGGAAGGACTTTATATTTATAAGAACTATAGCGGGTGCGGAATATTATTAGATCCTTTAATATAGGGTTTATCCTAATTTAGTAAAAAGCTTAGCGGATATTAAGCTTTATAAAGATTCTAGCTTAGCTTAGACGTATAAGGGTTTTATTAATTAGGGGGAGAGGGTAGTGATCTTTTTAAGTAATAGCGTTTAGTTTCTAATAATTAATATAGAAGCGGAGGCCTTTATTAGGTTTCTTTATAAACAAAATAAGGGAGGTAAAAGGGGCCTAACTTAGTTTAATAAACCCTTTATAGAGGTTATTAATTAAGTACTATTTTATAGCTTTTAGTTCCTTTATAGTTTGATAGTAAAGAGGGCTATAGCCTAAAGAGTTATTAGCCTCTAACTAAATCTTATAATTATAGGTTTAGTAGGGGGGTAGTATATCTAAAGCTGCCTTTAAGAACGCGTCCCTATAGTTTAAGAGGTAAGTAGGGAGGAGGCGCTTAACTAGTTCTTTATTAGTCTCCTCTAGTAGCCCTTTTTCCTTCTTATTAATAATCCAGTTAATTTTATATAAGCTAGTTATAAAGACTTCGTTATCCTTCTAATATATATTAAAGTAAAAACCTATAGCACTAATTGCCGTGATGTCTACTATAGGGGTGTCGTGCGATAGTAAGGATGTCTGTGGCCTTAGGGGCCTTTAGCGTATTAGCGTTGCCTTTACTCCTTTTAACTCTTGTTATATCTTCTAAAGGTTATCCTCTACGTCCTATTAGTACGTCTTCTTCCCCATTAGCCGGATCTTCGCAATTTAGAAGTCGCCTATATTACTATCTGTTCTACTTCTATAAGTAGAGTCCTCCTTAACCGCAGTCCTTTGGGGGAGTATCCTTGTTAGTATAGAGTTCCTGCCGGCCTTGCGGCGGGCATCCTCTTAGGCGAAGGCTAAGTCGCAGTTCCTAATATCCTGCTAATAGATAGGATCAGCCTTTGCGGCTAATGTCTTATAGTTAGTACGGATTTCTCTAATAAAGGAGGGTAACTTTAGTCTATTCTCCGGCTAAATAAACTATCTTTATTAAACGTTTAGCTAAATATTAAAATAGAACATCTATTTTCGGCTAAGAATTATATTATATAACCCTAGGTCTAGGATATAGAAGGGGATACCAAACTAGCGCCGTCTATTAATAGCGATATATAGCTTTAAGATATAGGTAACCGGTTTACCAGCTTAGCCGTTATAGCCTTTTACTTAAACCGGCTTCTCTAGTTAGGTGGCATTTATATTTAAGAACTTAGCAACATTATTTATATAAGTAGTGTTTATAAAGGCAAAGCTATTTGCTCTAGTGTTAATAAGGGCGGCTATATTAATTCTATATCTATTTTAAGATACTATATATAAAACCGTAAAATATTTTCCACCTATTAGCTAACTTAAATTAATCTCTTTAAAATTAATAGGATACTCTAGAGGGGAGTCTTTCCTTAAGGTTCTTCTTTTTTTAACTTATTAGATATTTCTTCTTCCTCTATCTCCTTAATATTACCTATATCCTTTAGCTCTGGGTAGGACGTAGTAAAGTAACTATCCTTTCTATAATTAAAGCATGTAACCGTGGTAGGATTAATTGGGGCATTATAATAAGCATTAGTTAAAGGTGTAGTACATAGTGGATTAGGCGAGGCTTATGGGTAGGTAGTTATAACCGCTTTTAGTATAAGGGCGGTTATAGTTTATCTTCTGACGCTAACTCCTATTAGTATAGCGGATAGGTTCTGGTCGCTATGGGGACGCTTTAGTTAATTAAAATAAGTATTAATTTGTTTTAGTTCTAAATCTAACAACAAATATTAGGCTGTAAGTCTTTAGTAGAATAGTAGGTTGTTTAAGGCTACTACAATCTTCTCTTATAGTTAGACCGTTAGCTTATCGTACAGGTCTAAATAGTAGTTCTTAGGGGGGACCTAGCCTTTACCCGCTAGGTATAGGAATTAAGTCTAAAACTTAGTAAAGGATTAGTTCGGTTTTATTATTAGGTAATTATAGTTATAATAGGCATCCCGTACTTTATTTAGATTAATATAAATAGTAGCCAGATGCTGTATTATCTTATTAGCAGATATAAACCGAACAGGTAATTTATTCTTAAACTTAGCCTAGAGGTATTACTAGGCGTCCCCAATGGTTTAATTAAAGAGGTAGCGTATTTTAGCTTCTTTAGAGGAAAAATAGTTATAGTTAATATAAAGCTTTCCTTATACCTAGATTCTCCAGTTCTTAAAGGTTAGGTCTATACTGTTTAATAATAGTAGGGGGTTAGGGAGCTTAACGGACTTTAATTATTTTGTTATTATATCTGTACTCTCTAGTATATCACATTTGGTTGGGTAAATGGGTTAGCTAAGGCTTTATAAAGGGGAGGCTGGGCTATTTTATAAGGCAGTAAGGCTTTTTAGGATCTCCTTTAGAGTCTCTTATATACTTTAGGCTTAAAGACGATTGACCTTCTAATTAGCTATAAGGGCACAAATCTGCCTATGTACATCTATAACGTCGTTATTGTTTTTAATTTCTGATCCTAACTGGATCTCGTGTTCCTCTTAGGTAGAGGCAGGTCTTTTAGATAAGCTTGCTTTAGGTACTATTGTCGGCTTCCTAAGGTTTATCGGAATTATATAATTTGGTTTTAATTCCGGGGTTCTTTTAGGGGTATAGGTTAAGTACAGTCTGTCCTATAAAAGTGTGATATTATTAAGGCCTTCTTAGGCAATATAGGGAGAGCTTAGTATAATATAACGGGCTTATATAAATGCTTCTAAACCGAAGCTTGTAGATTGCTACTATATAAAAACACTAAGCTAAGGAGGAGAAGAAGACTGGTAGAGACTAATAAGATATAAAGGGGTTGTTAAGGCGCTAGTAGTAAGCGAGCCAATAGCGACTTAGCAGAATTTAGCAGAATTTGGCAGGATGCCTAGAAAGTAGCAGGTAACGCACTCTAGCACTATTATATCCACAACCTATCCAGCAGTTCCCTATAGGGTCTCCATTATAAAAGGGTTATTACCTATACTAGGCTCTATACCTATCTTGCTATAGAATAGGGATTAGATCTAATACTCCTTTAGGTATAAAGCGTATACTATTTTACCTAGAGCTATATCCTCTAAGATATCTTTTAAGCTTGTTAGTAATATACGCCTTTTCAATTCTTTATTATTTTACTATTTAAAGGCTCCTATTTTAAAGTATATTTTAGGATCTACTTCCGCAAGCTAAGGATATCTAAAGATAAGGTTATAACCTACAAAGTTAGCCGCCTAGAAGAGTTGCAGGCCGACAACCTTAATGCAGTTATATATATCGGCCACTAACACTATAAGCTTATAGGCGCTATATAGTTTAATATAATACTTATCTAGAAAGCCTATAATAGGTTTCCGCCACTCTAGTAACGGGATAAGTTTATACTCTTTTACTAAGTTATATTATATAAGATTAATTTCGGCGCCGCCATTATATAGTGCTTAAAACTAACGTATCTTGCCTATAAAGAGTATTATTTCTAGCTTAACAGTAATATGGAGAGTCTTCCCTTCTATATCTTGCCCTAGTTATAGCTAGGAGATATCTATAACTAGGGCTTCTCTTTTTTTTAGTTTATTAGTGTGTTTATTACCCTACTTATTTTTCTAATAAGAATATTCTTTTAGCTTCTTAGAGTGTTCCCATAAGGGTATTAGATAGGTATTAGGTTAACCCCAAAAGTCTTTCCCACTACTTAAGGTTCCCAACTTTAATCATTCTAAAGTTCTCTTTAAAAACGGCTTCTTTAAAGACTAGGTCTGCCCTATATTACTACTAAAGTGCCCACGCTTCTAGCTACCCCCTAGCTTCTTACTAAAAGAGGTCTAGTTCCTTACTATATCCTTAGCGTTTAGAACCGCTTATTTAAAATCCGTATATACGGTAATCCGCGGTAGGGCTCCTACGCGCTTTATTTTATTATAAATTACTAGCTTAATTCTAGCCTAGATAAATCCAATCTTCTCCTTTTTATAGACGTTGCTATCCTTATTTTTAAAGGGCTTTAGATCTATCTATTAAGCACAAGTTTCTATAAAGTTTATAAACTAGCAGAAATCTTAACGGTCTAGCTATATACTATTCCAGAATTGTTCTGCGTTATTATATTATATAATATACAGATCTTAGGTCTAACCCTTTAGGAAGGTCTATAGCTATAGCCATATAGTAACTTATTCTTTATTAAGTTAATTAAGCGCAATCTAGTTTAGTAATTAGTCTTTAATCTTACTAATAATCCACTATATACGTTCTTTAGTATTATTTTATATTATTAGCATCTTAAAGAAGTTATCTACCTTACGAACCTAATTATCTAAATATTAGGCGCTAGGTCTATAATAGAGTTCTAGACTACCAGAGGCCTTAGCTAATTAGTTTATATCTTTCTTCTATTTATTACGCAGATGTCTCTCTAAGTCTTTTATACTTCCTTAGGTAGGTACTAGGTAGCCTTTAAAAAGCCTTTAGCCCTAGCTAAGTTATAAAAGAACTTATCTAGCTTAGATTAAACCCTACTAAATCTAAATTTACCTTTAAAGAGTTCTAATATATTTATTAATAGCTTTCTCCTATATAGCTTCTAAGAGCCTTGCAATAGCTTCCCAATATCTATCTTAAAGAATATTAGTATAGGGCTCTTAACTTTCCAAACTTAGGCTTAGGGAAGCTCCGGCTATAGAAGTAGTATTAGCACTAGTGGCTAGTACGGATTTCCCAATAAGCCTTAGGTCTTAAGTTAGTATTTAGGTTAGATTACCTAAAGCGGTAGGCCCGCTTAGCTTATAAGTAGTCTATATACCGCTACTATACCAATTATAGGCCGGTGGTCTTCCGGGAGGGTTCCGGTTAGGTCCCTAATTAGACGCATTAGTGTATTCCTCTAGCATTTCTAGCTTAGGGGAAGATTTTAGAGTTGCCTCTGGCGCTTAGTCTTCTAATTAGCCTAGATAGGGCTAGAGGGGTTCTGGTTACTTTCTAGCAGTATTATATTCGTTATAAAGGGTATCTGCGTTTTCCTTAGCGGTAACTATAGGTGTATAAGAGTCTTTAAGCTCCTAGTGCATCTAGGTATTAGGGCTTGTTTAGCTATCTTACCTAGAGGTTTATATTATCGCAATCTCTCGCTATCAGAGGGACCTTTCTGCCTTAATGCGACAGCTTTCCATAAGGTGTCCATAGAGTTTCCATTTAGGTTGTTGCGAGATTTTAAGGGAGAATGGTAGATATAAACAAAAGATATAAACAAACAATCTGGTCCTTAAAGCCAGCTGCCCTTCTAAACGGAGTAGGAAGAATTTAAATATAAGGGGACTTTATAGACAGAGGGCTATAAGGACACAATTGTGGAACAGAATAGATTAGTAAGAGAGATAAATCCTTAAGGAGGTAAGGCCTTTAGGATTGTAGAGACTATATACTACGGGCATATGCCTCTGGTACGTGACCGGCGACTAACTAAGGGGCGTCCGGAGGTTGTCCTAAGTGCAACCTAAGGTGACCGCAATAATATCCCTTATAAATACTTAAGGAAAGAATTAATGGAATTAGAGCAGCTAAAGTTAAGCTACTATTAGTTAAACGATTCTTAAGGTAAAAATTAAAGCTTAAGGGATTTATAGTGTAGATATATTTTAAGGTTATATAAAAAGAAGCGAAACTAGTAATACTTATAGATTAAATAGTATATTTAGGACTATTTTTAATAGGTAGGGCACTTAAGCGGTTCGAGCCTTACCTTACTAAGATATAGGAAAATAGAATATTAACGACCAACTAGGAGGTCTAGTATATATTCTCTAGTTAGAATAGGTTTATAAATTAATTAACTTAAATATTTAGAGACCATAAGGCAATATCTATAGCGGAGAGAAAACTTTAAAACTTAGTATAATAAACCTTAATAATTAAGTATATAATATGGTTTTAAACGCTTACTACGTGAGTTAAATAGAATAATAAGGCGCTTATGGTATAGTATAAGTAAGGACTTAAGGTAAAAGTCTAGGATATAATTATTCTAATAGAAGATGCGGACACCCTAAGGAAACTAATTAATTAAGTAATTAAGATTAATAATACGATCTACTAAAGGGAGTAGACTAAGAAGGGTTATAATAGAGTTTTATAGTTATATTGTAGGAGTGTACAGTATCTCTTAGATAGGAAAGTCACGGTGCTGTTAGTTAGTCTGTCTGTCTGTCAGTTAGTCGGTTGATTAGTCGGTCGTAATTAATTAGTAGGAAAGCAGTTAGAAAGAAAGAAAGAAAAGAATATACTTCTGGTAACTGGTAGGGTTGTAATAATTAAATAGGGAAGCCGAAGACTCTATAAATATAGGAAAATACCAAGATACTAGGCGCGTCCAATCTACACCACCATAATATAAGGTATAGAGCACGTATTAATAAAACTAGATTTAGAAACTATGGAACGGTAAGCTAGAGCTAATAGACTTAAGCGGTATTAAAGAATCTAAAAGATAGAATAAGAAACTATAGAAACCTAGAGGATAAGGATTAAGTAATTAAAAGTCTAAGAAGTAAAGGCTAAGCTAGGGATCTTAGTAGTAGAAGACGTTTAGGCGGACTCTATAGTAAGATAAATAGTTTAAAGAAGGGGCTTATATAAATTATAGAAAATAAGTTTATTTTGCTAGAGACTATAGAGGTAGTTAGAGTAACTACGCGGTAAAGGGTACTAGGTCGTTAGAGGACAATAATATAAATATAAGTGTGTTGCGCGGGACCAAAAAGTGTTTAATTAAATACTTTGCGTCTTATTATAATAATATATACCGAATTTATAAGGACGCTAAGTATGGCGTAAGCTATTATCTATAGGAGCTAGAGTTATAAGAACTTAAAGGAACTATAGAGTTAGATAAAGAGTAAGATCGACTCTATAAGCTAGATTAAGATATTATAGTAATATGCGGATAAAGATTAGCGGAAATAACAATAGAGTTAGAGTACTTATTAATTAATAGCAATAAGGAAGAAAAAGCGGTTAACTGGGGACATATAAGCCTTAAATATACAATAAAAGCAAAGATTAAAACCACTATAGAACACAGCTTAGTAATGGGTATTATAATACCATTATATACGGCATCTATCGCTTTATAAGACGGAGAGACGTATCCTAGAAGGATTAAGTAAGTAGATAACTGCTAGTGCTAGCTTACTACTTAATAAAGGCAAAAGGCTATAGGTCTAAGATTCTTAAGATAAGATAAAAAAGATTTGGGATTTTAAAGAATGGATAGAAATATAAGCCAGTTATCCACGAGGATAGATTAGGGCTAAAAATATAGAGGATTAGTATAATTACTTTAAGGTTAAAAACCCTAGTTACGGAATAGGACTAGGGAAAGGATTTCTAGGAAGCTAAGATTTTAGAGAATAAATAAGGTCTATAGCAATCCTAGGTAAATGCGGCGTTTAGCCTAAAGGTTAAAAGGTTTAAATTATAATTAAGAAGGATAAGAACTTTAAAGATCTACTTATAAAATAAGGACTAAAAGAAATTATAGATAAGTTTAGATAAAGAATTATTATATAGTAGGAACAGAAACTAGATTAGAGATTTAGTATACCAGGCTATATAAGGGATAGAGTATCTATATAAAAAGTTACTAGTAGGCTAAGGGCAGGGACACTAAAAGCTAGGTAGTTAAGTAAACTAAAATAAAAAGAGGATTTAGGGGTTCTAACTAGGTTCGCAGAACGATATATAAAGGGTTATAATAATATAGTAATAAAAAGGTACTTCCTTATGGATAGATTATATATACTTATAGAGCTATACTAAAAGTGGTATAAATAGCAAAGAAATAATAAGTGGGAAGACTTCTATATATAGTTAAACAAAAAAGCTGTACTAGATTAAGCTATGTTAGAGAGATAGATAGGTTATATTAAAGGAGCATTGATTATAACGTTAAAGAATCTAAAGAAATAGGCTATATACTAGAGGAAGACGATATAGATATTAGTACTAGATAATAATATAGCAACATCTAGATTAATATAATAAAGGTTTAAACTTAAGGATAAAGATAAGCTATAAGTTAACCTAAAGCACCTAGTATATTATACGTTATTATAGATCGCATATATAGATAATATATATAATATATATAAAGCACTAAAGGATATTTTAGGCACTAGATAAGAGATAGTTTAGAAACGCTAAATATATATATAGATGGCATCCAATAAAAGTTTAGGAGTCAGATAACTTAATACTTTAACTAGAAAATTTCCTTATAGAAGAATGCCTAGATAGATAATAGTGGTAGAAGTGCACTAAAAATATATATCTATGGTATATTAAGGAAAAGAAGCGAACTAAGTATTAGCCTAAAGAGGACTAAATATAAATAGGATCTAGTAGCCAATAATTAGAAAAAGGAGAGGCTTATAGGACTAGAGGGAGCTAGTAGTAGACCCTTAGACCCTTAAAGGTGTTAGCGACTCGGTTAATTGAGGCACGAGTACGGCAAGAGGGTCGCGCAAGCCTGTATAATTGGATTGTCTATAAACGAGGATCCAAAGCTAAAGAAAGGAAATAAGAAGAACGAAAGCACCGCTTAAAGTTATATACAATCTTCTGGTTATGTGACGGCAACTTGCGGCAATCTAACGGCAATTTGCCAGTGCCGTAATATTACCCCCCCCCCCCCCCCTCCAAAAAAGCCTGCCCTCAGGCCTTATATGTCCCTATTACCCCCATAGGGCATTCTTATCTTTATGCTCTATTAGTAATTTGTCGTCTTCGCTATGCTAGCACTCCATCCACTTATCTAAGTACTTTGGCGGTCTAGGTTTGTTAGGATAACGGCTGTAGAACTCTTGTAACTTATAGGGGCTACCTATAAAATTCCCTATAGGGTACTAGGTAGGGTCTAGATTATATCCTTTCTAACTTATACGGTACTTTAGTGTTCCTTATATAAGTTTATAGGCTAGTATTTCTTTAATTTTCTATTTATCGTCGCCATTAACTTAAATTGGTAGGGGCGGTTTATTCTTTTGTCCAGGTAATAGGTTATTTATAGCTTTCCGTAGCTTATCTGGCGAGAATTTAGGGTGGACCTTAATCGAATCCGGGAGCTTTACTTTATATAAGTTGCCTCTCTTCTTAAGAACTTTGTATGGTCCTACTATCTAATAGTCTAGCTTACGGCTAGGCCGCTCTGTCTTTTAGTTTTTTGTTATAACCCAGACCTTGTCGCCTATAGTAAAGTTAGGCTTACGCCTATACTTATTTGCCTGCCGTTCTATTAATTTCTAGGCCTTTTTTAGGTTTATATAGGCTACTTTCTAGGCTTCTTCTAAGCGTTTAGTGTAATGCTGGGCTTCCTTATAAGATAGTTTTTTGTATACGGTCCGCGGCCCCTCTGTTCTTTCCCAGTTAAAGCTTATATAGGGTAAATACCCTATTTCTAGCTAAATAGGTGCAAACCCTATAGAGTTATGGGGTAGGGTTGCCTGGGCGTAGTCTATTATAGGTAGTAATTCGCTCTAGTTGTCCTAAAAGTAGTTAATAAAGGGTTAGAGTCTCTGGTCTAAATACTGGTTTATAATCTCCGTCTAGCTATCTATCTGGGGGTGGTATACTATAGAAAGCTTTAGCTTAATGCCTAGGATCCGGGTAAACTTATTCTAGAAAGCTGATATAAATTACGGCCTGTAATTGGATATAATAGTATCTAGTGGTCCGTAAATTAAGTAGACATAGTGGATATATAGCTAGGCCGCCTTTTTAGCATTAATATTTTTGTGACAAGGGATTAAGAATGGGCGTTTGCTAAAGTGGTTAACTATAACTATAGCTATATTATATCCGCTACGGTCTGTAGGTAGCTTGTGGAAATCTATAGAGATATGCTGCTAGGGGCGCTCTGGTATTAAGAGTGGTTTTAATAGTCCTGGGGTCTTGTCTTGTGGGATTATAGATCTATGGCAGCTGTTACAATTCCATACGTAACAGTTAATATCCATAACCATTCCAGGCCAGTAGTAGCGGTTGCTAATAATCTTGCGGGTCTTATTTTTTTTAGGGTGGGCCGTAGAGACCTGGGCATATGCTTTGGTAATAAGCTAAGTCCGTAAGTTCTGTTTCTTTGCTACTACTAACCGTTTCTAATGCTTAAGTAATCTATTTTTAAGGGACTATAGGCTAGTAACATTCTTTGCCTTTTTATGGTACTCCTGTAGAGAAGGGGCCGTATAATTCGCTTGCAGTAGTTTATTAATAAGGTTAAGTTCTATGGAGTTAATGGGACATATCTTAGCGTCCAAAGGGTCTATATTTAGTTCTGCCTGTATTTAGGGGTTGAGGTGCTCTGGTTATAGTAGTATCTGGGCCTATAATAAGATCTTTATAGCTATCTAATTATCTAGGTCTTGTTTGCGCCTTATAAGGGCATCTGCACGGTTACGTCAGGAAAACGGGAAGTGGCGCAGGAAATTTGGTTTCGCTAAATGTATTTTTGGGCCCGGGGCTAGCTTTTCGCCATATTAGCCGACCCCCTAGGGCCCGGGGCCAGCTTTCCGCCATATTAGCTGACCCTCTAGGGCCCGGGGCTAGCTTTCTGCCATATTAGCTGACCCCCTAGAGCTATACGCTAGCTTATGGCTATAAAATAAATATTGTCACTATTATTGCATTTATTGCTATTAGGGTATTAAAATCCTAAAGGCCTCCTAGCAGGCTCTAAGTAGGCTCTAAGCAGGCTCTAAGTAGACTCCTGGTAGGACTTTGATTTTCCTAATTATCTAAATCGTCCTAAGTACCGTCGGGTCCCCGCTATATTCCCGACAGCCTCTACACGTGCCTTTGCATACCCCTTGTACACCTAAATGCCACTTGCCCTTCCTTCCTTACACCCTCCCTACTTAGGGAGGCACCAGAACGGTAGCCAGCAGAGGACTGTGACCAGAACCAGACGACCGTCGCCAGAACCAGACGACCGTCG
>Ga0307507_10002830_pt1 | contig 35191 bp, 19 predicted proteins | sample 7_EM_MG_FD_207223 | JGI IMG/M metagenome (GOLD analysis project Ga0307507, IMG submission 207223) | Populus trichocarpa ectomycorrhiza microbial communities from riparian zone in the Pacific Northwest, United States - 7_EM | ecosystem: Host-associated > Plants > Roots > Unclassified | place...
GAATTTTTTAAAATTAAATAAAATAAGACAGAGTATATATGCAAGCTTAAATACAAATTTTTAGAAATTATTATTAAGTAGTTGTTGAGATATTATACTGTGATTTTTGCGATTTTTGGTAGAAATTGCGCTGGCCGGTTCGGTGGGGTGGCCGGCTCGCTAGTGGAATACGTTATTAACTATACTATTTTAGTATCTTGTTTACTAATTTACCTCTTATAGTAAACCAGCAGAAATGTTAGAGATTTTAAATAATAGTAAAGAGAGCAATCTTAATAACGCTAACTCTCCTAAAAGCCCTTCTCTCTCCTCTTATAATCTCTATAGCTCTTACAAGCTCCATAGTATATAGACGGCCTAAGCTATAATATTTAATATTAATATAAACAAGCGCCTTCCTATTTAAGTGCTGTTAGCAAATAAATAGTACACCCTAAAAGCTAGTACTTAAGAGAATATAAAGGAAGCTTACTAGCGGATATATACCTATGTCTAGAATATTAAGGGTAGCTCTAGTATGCTACGCGATCCGCTATACGCTCTATGCGTTAAGTAAGACTATAAATATCGCGTTTATAAGCAGGACTCTAGACCTCATTTTAGAGGTATATACTTAAGATATTGCTTAGGTAGCAGGTTATGCGAAAAGGTATATACTATTATTCTATTAGCTAATACATATATAGGATAGTTCGCTAAGACCAGAGCCGGTTATACCTTAACGTAAAAAACGTGCGCAATTAGCTTCTGCTAGTAATCCGGCTAAAACACCTAGTAAAAAGGTATAATATCCGCATTTTAATAATATAGATATTGCTAATATCCATATAGCTTTATACCTACACTATCCCCCCTCTAGAGACCTCCCCTCCCTTAAAGACTCCTACTCTTTCACTAATTCCTAGTACGTTTAGTGCTGCTTCTAGTACTCTCACTCGCACAGAATCTGTTAGGGTGTATTTAGCAATTACTGTTTCCGCATACGTTAATATAGTTGGTAAATAGGTAACTAATATAGCGAAAGATGTTCAAGCTATAAACCGCCAGTTAAATAAGTTTAGAGATTCTCTAAGTAAGATAAAGGATAAGCTTGCGTTCCTAAGGCGTAGTATTACTATACTTATATATAACGCTAGGTTGCCAGATATAGAATTGAAGTAAATACAGGTTAGCTATTGCTGCGGGTTAGCTATTATTATAGGTTTAAAGCAATAAAATAGTAGTTCTTACCTCTCTGCTACTATATATAAATTAAGTCTTTGCCTTACATTTAATAGATATACTTAATTAATATTATAATATCCATATAAGCTAGAATAAAGATGTCCGCATAAGCTAGGATAAAAATATCCATATAAGCTAAGATAAAGATATTTATATATCCGCACTGCTAATATTTACTAAGGTAAGTCACTATAGCAGCGATTATTTATTAGTGCGCTATTTTAATAAAATTTGCAGATTAGATATTTACCTTAAATTAACCTCTATACGTCTTCTTCCTCTACTAACCTTCCACCTTACAGCACCGCACCATAAACTTTATTATTATTGTTTTATCTACTATCCCTTAGCATTCTACTATCTATAATACCTTTATTTACACCTATAAACAATATTAATACAAACAATAGCAGCTAGGCAGTTAAGGAACTTAATATACGCAAAATAAATAAGAATGCTATTAAGCACGCTATAGCTGCTCTTACTAAGCCTTTAGACTCTATTCCTAAAGAGTAAGCTTTCTAATACTAAATTATGCCTATAGCTAATGTAATTTTAGAAAATATATACTAAAGCGCTCTTTATAGGATTTAGTAAATAATAAAAATATAAATAGAGCAAAATCCGCTAAAAATCTACGTACCTTTTTGCTGCCTACCTTTCTATTACCTATATCTTTGCCATAGACCACTTTGCCATCAGTTTCTTTGCCGTCCGCTTCTTTACCGTCTGCCTTTCTGCTACCACCACCTAATGCTTCTAAAAGGAGGCTTAATAAGGCTCGTCTATCTTCTTTTCTTAAAAAGTAGGCTGAAAAGGCTACTAATATAAATTTAAAGGCCAAGATAGCCATTAAATTGTACATATTAGTTATACTATTTTAATATCTTATTTACTAATTTACCTCTTATAGTAACCCAACAGAAATATTAGAGATTTTAGATAATAATAAAAAGAATAATCTTAATAACGCCAACTCTCCTAAAAGCCCTCCTCTATCCTCTTATAATCCCCACAGCCCTTATAATCTCTATAGCACCATAAATATAAACAAGTGCCTTCCTATCTAAGTGCTATTAGCAAATAAATGGTATACTCTAAAAGCTAGTATTTAGGAGAACATAAAGGAAAGTTATTAGCAGATATTAACACACGTCTAGAATATTAAGGGTAGCTTTAGTAAGCTACGTAATCTACTATATGCTCTATATAAGAAGTATAGCTATAAATATCGCGTTTACAAAAAGGACTCCAGGCCTTATTTTAGGGGTACGTGCTTAAGATATTATATAGGTGGTAGGTTATGCGGAAAGGTACATACTAACAGTATACTATTATTCTGTTAGCTAACACGTGTATAAAAAAGTTTACTAAATCCAGAGCCAGTTACACCTTAGGGCAAAAAATATACAAAATTAACTTCTACTAATAATCTAGCTAAAACGCCTATTAAAAAGGTATAGTATCTACGTGTTAATAATATAGATATTACTAATATCTATATAGCTTTATTCTTGTACTATCCCCACCCGCGCTACTATACCTCCCCCCCTATTAAGACTCCCACTTATAGTAATACGCGTGGCTATAGAGGCACCCACTCTACCACTACTCCTTTAACTCTTTTACTAATTGCTAGCACGTTAGGTGCTGCTATTACTGCTACCACTTTTGCTAGTATAAAATCTATTAGGATGTATTTAATAATTGCTATTTCTATATACATTAATATAGTTTATAAATGGGTAATTAATATAGCAAAAGATATTTAAGCTATAGACCGCTAGTTAAATAAGTTTAGAGATTCTCTAGGTAAGATAAAGGATAAGCTTATATTCCTAAGGCGTGGTATTACTACACTTATATATAATACTGGGCTACTAGATATCAAATAAGTAGATACAAGTTAGCTATTATTATAAGTTGGCTATTATTACGGGTTTATAATAATAAAATAGTAGCTCTTACCTTTCTACTACTATATATATAGGAATTAAGTCTCCGCCTTAAATTTAATAAATATACTTAATTAATATTATAATATCCATATAAGCTAAGGTAAAGATATCCATATAAGCTAAGATAAAGATATCCGTACAAGCTAAAATAAAGATATTTATATATCCGCACCATAAAATAGCTAACTGCTATATTATATACTACGCACCAAGAAGATTATACACTGGCTAGAATTAATATTAATAAAATAAACTCGCTTAATATATTAAGATAGAAACATACTATAAGCCTAAACATTTAAAAGTCCTCTAGTGTAACGGAATCCCCCAGGAGGTACATATCAGATAAGACAGTAGGAGGTTTTATTAATGTCCTACCTACGTCCCATATATGTTCTAGAAGAGACATAGTTAGATAGATAGGGGCGAAAGGTTTTACTAGTATCTTAGAAGGTTTATATAGGAAGCTGGTTCTCCTCTAGAGAAGAACCAGCGATTAGTCTCTAAATGGAAGTGGTTAGAAGCATTTGTCCTTTAATACGTAAAACTCATTCTACCTTTAACTTACCTTCAACTCACCTTCTACTTACTTATAACACTGTCGATTAGATAATTATACGTTCCGGTTAGGCTGGCCTCTTATAATTCTAATTGCTTACAATCCGTTAGGAACGTACGGCTATTAATTAATAATAACAGGCCATACTCCTTTACCCTACAAAGCAACGCCCTTACCTTAAGAGGCTTAGAGAGTCTCTCCAGAGGAGCGCATTCCCTCTACTTATAAAGGAGTAGACTAGGAAGCCATAGCTAGTCCGTCTAACCTTCTAAGACCCTTAGGAACGATTACCGCTAAAGAGTTATTAAAGCGGTCGCTACGCGAGACCCTATAAAAGACAAAGGAGTTGGAGATACGATTAAGATAAGCATATTAAGACTACTAAGGACAATTGCAAGAACAATTAGGAGAAGCATAGACACCCCAGACACAAAGCAGACTTAGAGGGGCAACGCCACACTACGCTATAATGTTAGACAAACCTAAATTCCGTATAAAGGAACCTAATAAGTATAATAGTGATAGTCTTAGGAACTGCAATTATTTTATCCGTTAATACAAAACCAAGTTTTGGCTGGATCCAAAACGTTACTCTAATAAGTATAATTAGATACTGATTACTTCTACCTTTTTACGTAGCACCGTCAAGAGTTTATAGACACGCTACGAGAAGAAACTTACTATACCCCTTAAATTTAGCGAACTTAAGTCCTAGTTAGTCAATTAGGTCCAAGACCCTACTAATTAAGGGATGGATTATAACTAGCGATACCATAATACAAAACAGCAAGAAGGCCAGAGTGTAGTCCAGTTTATAAACTACTTAAAAGAGCTAGAAGACAATATACCCTACTTAGACTTATAGGACGACGCTATATAATTCTATTAGCTACTTGCCAAGTTATAACCTAAGATTTAATAGGCCATACAAAAGAAGGGGGAAATTCCTACCTTTTAAGAAAAGCTTATCTCTAAAGCTACTCGGATCAAGAACGCTAAAAGAAACCATTTAGGGAAATAAAAGGAACAAGACGCCAATAATAAAGAGCGTAGAACTAGACCTAGCTTTAATAAAAGGGGCAGATCTCAACCTAACCACTCTACAGAAGGATAACGCGAGCAGGCTTTATAACCCTAGAGCAACGCTAGTTAACCCTAGAATAATAATAGGTAGAAACCGTAGAACCAAGAGTCACGTAGCTATTATAACTATAGCAAGAAAGGCTATATACAGCGCTTCTGCTGATAGAAGAAGCAAGAGGATACTTAATTAGGAAAAGAGAGAGCCTAGTAGATCTTCACTCCCTTATACTAGGCCAGTAAGAGAAGGAGGGAGTAAGCTACCGCATAGTTGTTTCTATCTCTATTTAAGTTAATAATAAATGGGTAATGCGAGACTGCCTTATAGATAGTAGCACAACTATAGGGTTCATTTCTTAATTACTAGTAAAGGAATTAGATTTGGACCTTAGTGGCTCATAAGTGCGCACCGTTTAAAGCATTAGAGGCCACTGGATTCCATACTATAGGGAATAAACTTTTTCCATAGCCAGCCAGGACCGCGATGGTCTATGGGATACGCAGAAAATGCGCTTCTACGCCGCAGAAATTAAGGGGTATAACCTTATTTTGGGATACCTATAGCTTTAACAGGTTAATCTAGACATTAATTGGCCTTTAGCCTTATATTAACACCAGAAGTCTTAACCGCGTATTATAGTTAAAGATTAAAAGACTTTCTTAAACCATATACAAGAGGAAGGGTAGGCGTATGCTATATATACCACTCTTAACACCAAGAATGGGGATATGGAGTATTCATTTTCGGATATCTAGCTATACGCAGTTAAGGAACTAGAGATTCTATAGGAATATATAGACCTAAAGGATGTTGCTGATAAGGAAGCTACGCACACCTTGCCTAACCCTATGTTGGTAAAGCACAAGATAGATATAGGAGATAAAGAACCTCCTTTTAGACCACTATATAACCTATTAGAAAACGAGCTGGTAGTATTACGTTAGTATATAGTAGACAATTTTTAGAGAGGATGGATTCGGCCTTCTATAAGCCGGGTAGGGGCACTAATTATATTTATACTAAAGAAGAACAAGACCCTTTGCCTTTATATTAACTATTAGGCGCTAAACAAGATTACTATAAAGAATCGCTACCTACTACCCTTAATAGGGGAGCTTATTAACAGGCTGTTGGGTGTAAAGATATTCACAAAATTGGATCTAAAAGATATATACTATTAAATCCGGATTAAAGCCGGCGATGAATAGAAAACAGCGTTCTAAATACGGTATAGCTACTTTGAGTACCTGGTAATACCATTTAGGCTTACTAACGCACCAGCGACATTTTAGGCCTATATTAATAAGGCATTATTGGGCCTATTAGATATAATATATGTGGTCTACCTTAATAATATTATAGTCTACTCTAATAACTACAAAGCATATACGTACCATATGCGAATAGTACTAGAAAGACTGCGGGAATATAAGCTCTATATAAACCTAAAAAAATGCTTATTCTATATTACTAGCATTGATTTTCTGGGCTTTATTATTAGCGTTAATAGAGTGTTAATAGAGAAAAGCCAGGTAGACGCTATTAGGGAATAGCCATACCCTATAATATTTAGGGAAGTATAGGTTTTTATAGGCACGGCAAACTTCTACTAAAGGTTTATTGTTTATTACTTATAAGTAATGCTCCTAATTACTAATCTGCTAAAGGGATCTAAGGATAGCAAGAAGTCAGGACCCTTTATATTTAGGGAAGCTGCTAAGTAGGCTATAGACCGGTTAAAGGATTTATTTATATTGGCGCCTATCCTAATACACTTCTGCCAGGAGCTACGTATATACCTTAAAATGGATGCATCTGGCTTTACCCTAGGGGCAATTATATCTTAATTAAAAGACAGAGAATAGCATCCTGTGGCGTTTTAGTTAAGGAAAATAACCCCTATAGAGCAGCATTACATAACGCACAACTAGGAGCTACTTGTGATAGTTACAGTAATAAAGCACTGGCGACATTATTATATAGGAAGCAATTATCCTATTAAAGTCCTTATAGACCACAACAACCTAGAATACTTTATAACTATAAAGGTATTAAGTAGTCAACAAGCTAGATAGGCGGAGGCACTATTATAGTATAACTTTAAAATTACATACCGCCCAGGAAAGATAAATCCCGCTAATAGGTTGTTAAGACGTCTAGATTATAAGACTAGGAGAATCTAGGATAGCACAGGGGAAATAATTCCCATATTGCAAAATTTACTTAAGAAGAAAGAAGAGTCTTTCCCTAGAACTACAGAATTCCATAGCAGGGCAGAGGTCCTAGTAATATAGCTGCAAAGCACCATAATAATAGAGCTGTAGGATATAGTTATAGACCAGGTTATAGACTAAGCAGATATTATAAAGTTAGCATACCCTAGAATTAGCAAGAATTCTATAGGATATGCTAGGGGTGTTACGGCACCTTTAACTTAACAGCGCACTAGCTGCGAGTTTCCGGATCTAAAGGGGATAGGTAAGATGCCTATCCACAGTATAGTATACTACATAACGGCAGGAGAATCTGCTGGCACTAATAATTTAAAATATCTCATACCACACCTAGAGTCTATAATAGCGGCAGGCGAAATGGAAATAAGTAATCTATATAAAACCTTTCTAGATCTTCTTCTTTAAGTATAATAAAGGGACGCCTTCGTTTCTAGGGAGAGGTAGAAAGATATAGTGGAGACCAACTTAGCCGGAGTTACTAAGAAGCTATAGCAATAAGACTAAAAGGGTCTGTTATGCTTTAAGGGTGCTGCATATATCCCAAAGGACTAAACGGTTCGAGATAAAATTCTAAAGGTCTTCTACAACAACCCTTTTAGGGGTTACTACGGTGCCAATAGGACCCTTAAGGCCGTTTAAAGGAAATACTTTTAGGATGGAATGTCTAAAGAAGTTAAGGACTATATATTAAGATATAATATATACCAAAGGGTATAAATACCTAGGCATTACCTATATAGCAAGTTATCAGTGCTTCCTATTCTGTAGGGACCCATATTAGAATTAACAATAGATTTTATAATAGGCTTACCCCCTACTAAAATAAGAACTAGAGAGGTTGCTAACGCTATCCTAGTAATCGTTAATAGATATACAAAGTTTTTAGGGTACTTTACTATTTTAATAATAATTACAGCAGTAGAACTAGCAGACCTGTTTTTAAAGCAGTGGCTCCTGTTTAGCACGCTAAGGGGAATTATATCCAATAGAGGTACCGTATTTAACAGCGCATTTTAGTCTTTATTCTATCTCTTATTAAAGATATGGCGAAGGATAAGCACTACCTTCCACCTATAAATAGATGGGCAAACAGAGCATCTAAATGCGTTATTAGAACACTACCTCCGCTACTATATTAATTATTAACAGGATAATTAGCTATTGTAGTTAGCTTTAGCGTAACATATATATAATATAAGTATCTACAGTAGTACAAAAATGACCCCTTATAAAGCACTATTTGGGGTAAAAGCAAATAACCCCTAAAACGTTAAGGACATCATTCCCAAAAGAGAGGCACTGGCGGTGTCTAAGAGAATTAAGTAAATAAGAATTTGCAAAGAAGAACTTAAAAAGCACTTACTAAACGCCTAGGCTATATAAAAAAGGTACTATAATAAGGGACATATACCTAAAGAATTTAAAATAGGAGACAAAGTCTTACTATTTATAAAAAATATCCGGATAAAACGTATTAAGAAGAAGCTAGACTATAGGTAGCTTAGACCCTTTAAGGTAGTTAGGAAAACTAAAGAAAATCAAGCCTATAAATTGGAATTGCTAAAATTATATCTAATATATCCCACATTTCATGTTTCCTTATTAGAGTTATACTGGAGAAGAGATAGTATGGAACCACCCCTACCTAGCGAAATTAATAGGGAACTAGAATAGAATATAGAAGACATTCTTAATTAAAGATGGCGTTAAAAAAAACGCGAATTTTTAGTTTATTAGAAAAGATACTTTTAGGTATATAACAGTTGGGAACCTAAAAAGCACCTTTAGCCAGGATATAATACGGCAATTAAAACTTTCCTAAAGACTACAAATTAGGATTTAGTAACGGTTCCAGATATACTATAGGCAAGACAATAGGGAAGACCCCACAAATCAAAACCATAAGGTTAAGCACAGGTATTAGAAACAGAAACGTTTTGCCATTATAATAGGGATCCTAGAATCCTATAAGAGAAAGCTATAGAAATCTATATAAAAACCACTAGGGATGCTATCTAAAGAAAACGCTGTTTAAGAATAAGCAGTAGCATTAGAAAAAGGGGCCCTAGGGACTTAGAAGGATTTCCTAAAAATAAAAGAAGAGTATCTGGTCTAACACTAGAGATACGCAGTAAAGTTAATAATATAAAGAGGACCAAAAAGACACAGAGTAAAGATTTAGAAATTTTAAGAAATTATAAAGTATCTATAAGAACACCACCTGTTCATTATATATGGAGATTATGGTGGTATACTACTTTCACACAGACTATTACTAAAAATAAGAATAGAGGTATCCCTAAAGTATAAAGTTAATTCCTAGTACTAGGGCATCCTGGAGGCACCAAAGAGGCACCCTACAAAGCTATCCTATAAGAAGAAAGAAAGAACAAGATAATAACTTAAATACTAAAAGTAGTAACAAAAGCCTCCTCCTCCATCTTAATATTATTGTTAGTAGTATTATTAACACTCCTATCCCCAGAAGCATTAGCATTCTTACTAACATTCTTCTTAGAGCGGTAAGAACTAGACGGACCACCACAACCAAGGGACTAGCGGGGAGAACGTTTATCTTTGTCACTATCCTTAGTATCATCCCTAGGCTCCAAATCGGCATCCAGGCTGAGATTAGAAAGTTAATAACTAAAGAGTTAGCATAGTTCCTAAATATATTACTAAAGAGACTCACCTAGCTAGAAAGGCCCGCGTAAAAGTGCAAATGTTATTATTTATAAAAACGAGCTGCTTACATATACGCTCCTAAACACTATATATCCAAAATCACTATATCTCCACAGCAGTAGAAACCCTTATTAAATTAAAAAGGCTGTGAGTAATAAAAGATACCTTCCATCCCTATCTATCACTATTTTAATGCAGACGGAAATCCCTAATAGCGCGTTAGAGCCGGCGAGCTTTATATACATAAACAGTAGGGATTTAATATAGTTAGTAAAGTCCAGAATAGAATAGAATGGGAAATACCAGAACATAGGTCTTTTTCTAGCTATAATAGTAGGAACACTTAAATCTGTTCTCGCCAGAGCGCGGCATCTTATAGGTATGGGATGGGTCCAACATAAGCACATAAACGCAACAACGGTAGCACTTTAGAGAAACCACCGCAGGAGCAATAGAAGTGGTCTATAATGCCAATAGAGTAGGGACAACGCCGCCGCCAGTCTGGGGACGCGCAGTACAATCACAAGCCATTGCAAGAGAACACTATGGGAAGTCAGTATTATTAAGGAGATAAAATGGGGATCCTGTTACCTATAGACATGTCATAAAAAGAGAACAGAGTAGTAGAAGAAAGAATAGCTGGAGATATAAAAGCTAAAAGCTAAGATATAATAAAAAACAGTCTGCTAAAAGGTAAGACAAATAGTGTTGTTAATAAAAAGACATATAAGAGACAACAGCTTATAAACTAAAAGAAATTAACATTAAGACGTCATTATTAAGACCCATTTTAGGTAAATAGGGATGGTAGCTAGTTAACGCGTTATATAGGATAACCCCCAGATTAGCTTATAACAAATTCTTATAATAAGGAAGGTAAATCCCATCTAATTTTTATTATTATTATTAAAGTCCCATCATAAAGGCACCATAAAAGCTATAGTGGAAGAAGAGCGGAGGAACAGAAAGACAAAGTAAGGTTCTATACTAGTAAAGAACTAGCAATAAGCCGCATTATAGAGTACCTTTCTACTAAAGAATTTCCCTAGTGGTTTTAGCTGGAACTCTATAAGAGATTATTAAGAGGTGAAGTCTTGGAGAACTAAGACCCTTAAAGGGGAGGCAATTGTAACGGAATCCCCCAGGAGGTACATATTAGATAAGACAGTAGGAGGTTTCATTAATGTCCTACCTACATCCCATGTATATTCCAGAAGAGATATAGTCAGACAGATAGAGGCAAAAGGTTTTACTAGTGTCTTAGAAGGTTTATATAGAAAGCTAGTTCTCCTCTAGAGAAGAACCAGCGATTAGTCTCTAAATAGAAGTGGTTAGAAGCATTTATCCTTTAATACGTAAAACTCATTCTACCTTTAACTTACCTTCGACTCACCTTCTACTTACTTATAACACTGTCGATTAGATAATCATACGTTCCGGTTAGGCTGGCCTCTTATATCTAGTATATTATCTATAGCCTTATTAAACCTGTCCTTATAAGGGTTATATAGTAAACCGCTAATATAAGACATCCGTATATTAAAATTAGCAATGCTGCCCTATAAGAGCCGCTCTAATCCAAGTTAAAAAATAGTAGGTGCCTTAAACCTAACGTCCTATATACACTAACGCATAATTAAATCCTTAGCAATTATATCTGTAAGGAACTAGATATTAACCACAAGAGATTTAATCATATAATTAGATATTATCCGCTTACCAAACACATCCTTAAACTTAGCACGAAGAGGTCTAGTATAGCTTATAGTAAGAACGCTCCACCTAAATAGAGAGTCTACTCTAAAGGTTAAGTTTCCGCGTAATCGGAGTAACTCCTTTAGCTAAAGATTTAGTAGTTTATTAAGTTAATCAGCTTTAAAAAAGCTATTTAGCTCTCCACAATTATTAATTAGCCCATTCGCAAGTATAGCCTACTAAAGTACTAGATTACACGCCTCTATTACAATTAACCTCCAGAAGTACATTATTTTAGATATATAGTTATAGCTTCTTAATCCGGTAAAGTAAAGGCAAAGGCAGGTAATTGCATGCTTTAAAAGGCTAATATCCGCATGCTTAATAGCATATTTTAACACTTTATATATTTTAACCACCTGTAGATACTAAATATAATTAAAGAACTCTATATTAACAATCTAAGCAGGCTGGCTTATAGTAGCAGAGTTAGGTACTATAAGTAATTAATCTATAATATAAAAACCTCCACGGGCAGAAAGCTACGGAGGAACCAATTTATTAACCTTATAGCTAACTTTAGAGCTAAAACCCGCTACATAGATATCCTTAATATGCTATAGAAACTGCTTAGGCGTTAAAAATCCAATATATCTTTTAACTATACCTTCTTTGTAGATGTTAAGCCTATTGCGGATATATATTAAGAAGAGTGCAATAATATAGGTATTAAAACTATACAGTACTAGCTCCTTAAGATAGTAAAAAGGAGGGCGCTTTATAGGAATATTTCATTGCCCAAGGTGATTTATATAAGTATAAAGCGTAGAGTACTACTATATATATTTCTTACTACTAAAGAAAGTCCTTATAATTATATATAGGAAGTTTAACTAAAGGTGCCAAAGACCTAGAACAGGTAGTACCTAACAGTGACTATTATATAGAAGCGCAGCCTTCACCCACTCCTGCTTATAGGTATAAATAAGCTTTACAGTTTTCTGGTTACTATATACTAGATATAATTAGTCCTAGAAATTATTATTACAATTAAGCTATAGTTACTCTAGGAAGATTGTCTTAAGTATATAGTAGTTACCATTTATAGAAGCCTTACTCTCTATAATAGGGCCTAGGTTTATATAGGTTGTCTTTATAAATAGCAGAATATCAATCTCCGGTATACATAGATATTTAAGCTTGGTATTAGATTTAAAAATACCATTTATAGCAGCCGGATATACGCTTTAGAGAGCATCTATAATTATAAATATAAATATCTAATTTTAAATGCTATTATATATATTACCTAGCGCCTTAGCAATATCCTTAATCCAAAGCTGCACCTAGTTATACAATATACTTTAAAGAAGGCTACTAGGGGGGATATAAGATCCGTAGATAATCTTTTTAGTAGTATAGGAATAGAAAACACTAATATCTCCAATTAGCTAATATTGCGTTTGCTTAAGGTAGTTAAAATTATTATATATAATATAGATATTATTAAGAGCGGACATTAATTAGAGGTAAGTCTTTAATAATATTAGCGCTAGTATATCCGCTACTAGTATTATAACCTTCCTTAGAGCGTTTAGCCAATTCCATCTTTTAGCAGTTAAGCGTCTTATATCCGTTAATAAGCCCTAGTCTATAAAGTAGTAAAAGAACCTAACGTTTTACACCTATATCTTAAAGATAAAGACCAAGAAGCTAAGCAAAATAGTTAGTAGAGCTTTAAGCGCGGCCTAATAAAAGGATAGATATAAGAAAAATAACCCGCCCTAGATACGGATTTTGTAATTTATTACTTCTTAATTATACCAATAATCCTTTTATTAGTTGGTAGAGTAGAGGGGCATATTAGCTAATTACTTTATAGCCCTATAAAAGTTAAATATCTTTAAACTCTATATCTAACTTCTATAGGCCAAAAATAACCATCTTCTACTAAAGATTACAAAGCTCTTTATAAAGGATATTTATAACCGTATTAACTAGTTCCAAATAAATATCTATAGCCTCCTTAATTGCATTACGGGTTTCTTTATCCCCTAAAAGGTTAATAATAAGCCCCTTCGCCTTCTTCTTTTTTAAGCGTTATCTTTTACCAGCACTATGCTATAGCTATACTAAAGAAAGTTTGCCAAAGGACTATCCCCAGTCCCGTAAATACTCTGCAATAACTTTAACCTTCTCTTTCTTTATTACTAGGCACAATCTCTACTTAGCGGATACTCTAGCTAGCGTTTAAATAGGCGTCCGCCGGTTAACTAGTGTTATATTTATAGTAGGGGCGGGCGATTTAATTGTTAATATATTACCCGTTTAGTGGCGCTTTCTACTTAACATTATGGAGGCTAATAGGGTAGATATATTAATTAATTATAGAGCTGCTTCTATAGATTAATTTAACGGTATTTCTAAGATAATAGCTATTATGGGGGCGTAGATCAATTTTATTAAAGAAGGTGACTGCTTTATATACAAAACAAGTTGGATCGCCTAAGAAACCTTATAAAAGTCCCTCAGATTATAGAATCAACCTTTTAACAAAAAGGGTTAGCGATATCCGCTTGCGGATATACGTATGTCCGCTAATTGATTCTATGGTCTGAGCTTGCTGAGGTAAGCGCGCGACAGTTGCGCGCTGATGCAGATGCATACAAGTCAAACACACGTGATATTCTAACCTGAAGAGGAAGGATCTAAGCCTGTTTCGGGGGGGTGTGCGAGCAGTAATTGGGGGGTGTGCGCGCAGTAATTAGGGGGTGTCCGGCTAGTAGTGGCCTATAATAATTACCTTATTGCTCAGCAGGCGTTTTAACTTATATTTATAATTAAGCTTTGTCTTCCCGTGCAGCCTTAGATCCCTTTAAATAGACTAGATTAATCTAAGAGAACAGTCGGCTTAACGGGCGCATTAACGTTTGGTTGCACTGGCTATAAGAAGGATCTTAATAAAGGTATGCTGCCAACTGCCCATATTTGGAGCCATATTGATGAGAGGAAGAAGCTTTGGAATACCACGATCTGGTACAGATATCACGACTTTGATGGGCAAGGAGCAATGAGATATTTGAGAAAATCTTTAGAGAACGCGAAAGAAGAGGGTTGCTACGTGTCAACAAGACATACTACTCTAAAGCCTAAAGTGGGAGAGAATTAGTGAAAATGAGTTCTGATGAGTACTAATTATGGCTCGCTCTGTATCTAATGAATACTTTAGTATCTCATCGTTGCCGCTGATGTTCTCGGAAGACATCAATGAATTCCTGAAGGCACTCCTGCGAAGAGGTATTCCATGCCCTCTCTTGCCCATCTTCCACCCCATCTTTATATAACAAAGGTACTAAAAATCTTGTGAAGTCTCATGAGTGTCCTTGACAGAGACATGCGCTGACTATACACGTCGATGAAACTTGCTTGGGTTCTTTCGATGGAAGAGGTCCGTTCTCAGAGCTCACGTGCCACGCGGACAGTTCGCGATGCTGTCCGCTTTCAGCAACCTCACCGAATCGATTATTTTGGTGACAATACGGTCGCCATTGTTTCCATTGTGGCGCTATCGACTTCATTTCACCGTACTGCTTGAGACGTGTAGCGTTTCGCTTCCTCATGGCGTGAGAGACTGCCTCGATTTCTCCTTTATCTCTTTTACCCCGATTAAGCTATCTTCAAGTTTAATCTTTTGCGATGGCGGCGGGTCGAAATTCAACCCAACCTACCTATGACTTCCTTACTGGCGCCTCCTCCCCCCCTCCGCCGTCTTTTCGCGAAACCCTACGAACCTCTCATGCCGTCCGACCAGGTCAGTTATCCTTGTACCGCTTGCGCAAGCGCATCGTTAACTTTTGCGCAGACCCTGGCAATGAAGACCTTCGAGCGCAAATAAACACACTCCAATATGAGTTAGAATCTCTCAAGCAGGAGCGCGAAGTAACAAATTTGCGCCACCAGAAGGAATTGCGAGAAGTTCAGAACAAAGCTGAGGCGGACTTCCGGCGGGCACAGGTAAGCTGAGTATGGGCGGAGATATCATAAAACCTACCGACTGATTATTTCCAAGGCGTCCGAGACCTCTAACAATGCGGCAACTGCTAAATACAACGCGTTGGTGCAGGAGTTACAAGACACGCAGGATCGGAGCGTAAATGAGAAGCTCGAATCGGAGCGCAAACTTCGTACTGCGCAAGACAAAAGTCAGACCCTACAGGAGGAACTTGATGAAGCACAAGGGGAGCTATTGTCTATAGAGAGGCAAAATAAGCATCGTTACAATGAATTGGAAACCCGTTACAACACTTTGCAAGGATCAGTCGAAGGACTTCGGGCGGATCTGGATGCCAAAGTCACCGCACTACAAACTACACAACAGAAATTATCCCAGCGTGAGATTGAGGTTGGACGTCTAGAAACCGATGTCTTGCAACTCAAGGCTCAGACGGGAGATACCGATACGCTAGCCGTCATTAAGAGAGAGCTTTCGGAGCAGGTGGCGCATATTAAGAAATTGGAGGCCTTGAATCGCGAACAGCATGCGGAGCTCAAACAATACCGGAAGATTCATAAGAGCATTGAGGTCGTGGAGGAAGAGAAGAGGACATTAGAGGGCAGGGTTCGCATGATGAACGACCTACGGCGGGAGCTGAGCGAAGCACAACTGAAAAGACAGTTACTAGAAGATGAGAAGAAGTCGTGGACAGCGTACCTCGAGAGTGAGACGTCGACTAAAGGGGAGTTGCAATTCGACTCTCTCGAAGATCTTGCACGAGCCTTTGTCCGGGAGCGTATTGAGAATGTTTCACTTTTGGAGAGGCTAGGAGCAGTTCAGCCCGAGCTATCCGTGAAAGATGAAAACATCAAAATACTCGAGGATGAGAAGGCCAAATTATTAGGAGAGCTCCAGAAATTGAGAACATCAGGAGGTGGTGGAGACAGCAAAGTCCGCGCTAGGCTCGAACGGCAGAAAGCATTAGCTACGAAAGAGGTCGAATATCTCCGCGCCCAGCTCAAGAATTTCGACATTGAAGAAAGCGAGATGCAACCAGAGAATTTCGACTCACAAAAAGCTCAACGGATCCAAGAACTAGAAGATCTTGTCGACGAATACCGTAAAGAAATCCAGACCCTACAAGCAGATCTTACCGCTGCGGAACAACGTCAAGAACAGGCCCCGGCCACTACCGGAGGCAAAAAGCGTCCTCTCGACTCGGAGGATGATGAACGCTTGGGGGAGCTACGCCGCAAGAATCGGCAGCTACAAGAAGAGCTCACGCAATTACAGACACGCAACGCAATGCTCGAAACGGATGTAAAAGCACATACAGCGCAACTTAGCTCCCTCAAGGCTTCCTCACGCACCCGCATCCTCGAGCTCCGCTCCAACCCCACTGCCGACGCCGAAGCACTCAAGCTCAGCACGGTGAAAAATCTCCGAGAGGCAAACGCTGCTCTCCTTGCCCGCCTCGAAGGTGCGGAACCAGCGCCCGACTCCGTTCCTCTAGCTACACTCGCAGCCTCAGGCGATGAAATCGCTGAGCTGCAACACACAGTCGCCGAACGTGAGAAACGCATTAAACGTCTTAAGACTATCTGGACAGCGAAATCGCTGGAATTCCGAGAGGCTGTGGCATCAGTCCTTGGGTGGAAGATGGATTTCATGCCAAACGGCCGTGTTCGCGTGACTTCCATGTTCTACCCAGGCGACGAAGAGACAGGGGAGAACAGTATTGTGTTCGATGGTGAGAATGGGACTATGAAAGTAAGCGGGGGGCCCCAGAGTGTGTTTGCAATGGAAATCAGAGATTTGATCACGTTTTGGGTGGAGGAAAGAAAGGAGATTCCGTGCTTTTTGGCGGCGATGACACTAGAGTTTTATGAAAGAACTACACGAGCCGTAAGGGCGTGATACTTTGTAATTTAGGGAAGTAAGGACTATGGTTCAATGCTGGTGTTTGGATTTTGGCTACGGAGGTTGGTTTTCCGGTTTCGCGTATGGAGTCACTGAACTCAGGATATTTGGAATCTTTATTCTATATGCCTTTGAGGCGTACACTTAATATGGTCTCTTATACATGCCGTCGTGAATGGCTTTAGATGTTTATGAAAAGCATCTAAATATCTTCTTACTCAACTCTAAAGCTCCCTGGATTCCCATCTCAAACAGCATGCCCAGCAGGGAGTATACAGATAACGCCTACATGTATGCTTCTATTAATGGCGTTCGGGATATATGCCTGAGTGAAAACATTAGCCTTCGTTTGGTTACTTAAAGCCTTTGAACGTTCACAAGTCCTTGTCTTCTTTTTTTCCTTTTTTCTTTTCATTTTTACAAAAGCGTGGTTTTGAATGTTTAAAAATGTATGATTCCATGGAACTTCTGTACCCTCTCCGCCCCACTTGCGTCCTAAGATTAAGTGGTCCCTGCAGAACACTAGAATCAAACAACGCGTATAGCTTTATTTAATTGGTTTAATTGGCTAGTCCTTATCGATAACGGTAGGACGCAAACCAGCGTGTTAAGGGATAGTAATTGGGGCAATCATCATCATCTTTGGGGCCACTGACTTGGGCCAGTAGTGAATAGCCAGGGAATGTCGAGTTCCATTTGAGCTTGTCAAATGCGATTTAGAGACCGGGTGACCAATCACATGCCGTCGAGTTTACTGAGGATATATTATATTCGCCTTCCCAGCAAGAGCGTTATAAGAACTCTATCGTTGGAACTTCTTGACCCATGCCTATTAGGCTAATATTGTAGATTCCGTAGCAGGATATCTTCATTAAGCTATTTCCCGCATAAAGCTCTCGCCGTTGAAGCCATACAGAGGGTGTGATCAGGCCTAACACGACTTAACACGCTGTACGCGAGCTCTCATGCCGCCAATCAGTGACTAAACAGTTCCACAAACGCCATATCCCCAGCCATCCCTTTCTCATCCGATCGACCACCCTGATGCCATGCACGAATCAGGCAGCTCCTCTCGGCTTCGATTTCGCTTCCTTCCTCTCTTTAGCACTTTGCTTCTGCTTCTTCTTCTTTTCACCCATCTTCGCCTCATTCTTCCTCTTCAGGTTGGCCTGCTGTTCTGCCGTCTTGGCAACTGGCTTGAAGAAGCCCTCCAGCCGACTCTGCTGCGCTGTCTTCAGATTTTTCTGCAGCCGAGTGGCTCCGCTTCTCACCCTATCTTCGTTGAACCCCTTCTCTTCGACCAAGAACTTGATGAGTCCGTCCACATCGGGGGCGTCCCATTTGAAGTCGCATTCAGGATCATCTGCAGAGCGGACATCAGGTTCAAGGAAGAGGAGACGCGCATCAGCGTAGGGCCAGTCCTCTGGGATGGTATATTTCGAGGACTTGGAGATGGTATCAACAACGCCTTCGAGGTTTTTATGCTCACGGATGAGTTTGAGAGCAGTGCTAGGCCCAACGCCCTTAATAGGGTCAAGGTAGTCGCACCCAAGGAGGATGCAGAAATCGATGAACTAGAAAGGAAGTAAGTAATTGCTTGATTTGAGAGCAAGGGTCTGGGTGCGTACTTGTGTCCTATCCATCTCTAGTCCCTCTAGGACTTTGTCTAAATGAATCTCTAGGATCGGCTCCTTTCGCTGCTCGCTGAAAGTGAGATGGCGTAACAGTACCGGAGAGTCAAACGTCAGTGTATCCATATCCTCCGATGCAGCAGCATACACCTTCCCCGCCCGGGCTAGCACAGCACATTGTGCCTCCGCCTCTGTTGGTGCGATGATATACGGGATGCCCATAAGCTGTAGCAATCTCTGACATTCCGCATTGTGCTCTCTAGTTACCCTCACCGTCCTCCTTGAGAACTTCTCCACATCTTCTGCAGTTCCCGTCTCTTTCGCCTCTTCGTGCGCTTGCTGGGCCTCTGACTTTCGCTGGAATCGCTTGGCGAGCTCACCGGACTTTAGTTTTGGTGGGGCACCATCAAAGACATAGAGAGGCTTGATGCCGTTGTCAACCATGCGCAGTGTGCGGTAGAACATACCCATCAAATGAGAGGTTGTTTCGCCAGTTTCATTCATGAGCTGCTGGCCGTCGGAGCGGACAGCTATGAGGAAGCTGTAGATGCTCATGGAGCTGGGGCGGATGTTAGATAGGTATATACTTGGAGGTTATAAGAAACGTACGCATCCTGCAAGTGTTAGTGAGCTTCGAACTACGTGCAAGAAAGTGAAAAGCCCACAATTGCGACCTTGCGGCCGAATTGATTCTTGATTTCTCCCGTTTTGATAGCATCGGGGGCGTTTTCATTAATTACTTGAAAGAGAGATTTGATTCCCATCCTGACTTCCGAGATGGTTGGTATTAAATGTGAAGTTGAATGGAATTAGAGAAAGAAGAGGGTGGCAAGATGGTGCGGATCGTTGCGACGTTGATGAGCGAAAGTCCGTCACCTCAGGCAAAAGAGTGGTGCTGCCTCTGGCGTCACCTTCGCGATTCCATTTACGCGTGGTCAGCGACTAGCGCGCCTCTCAGCCCTACCCATAATGACGGCCGTCAATAAATGTAGAGCACTTCACCGCCTTCGCCGCCTTTATTACAGGTATTTGAATTCTTAAAAACTATTTAACATACATACTCTCACTATTTTCAACTGGAGAGTAATGTTAACATTTCACTTAAAGAAGCCGCATTCGGCGTGGCAGAATTCGGTGAAAATCCGGGCCGCGGTCCCAGGCACTATCCGCCAGCATTACGTCTGTCGATCTGTGGGGTATTATACCTTTACATATTTCACTTGGATCGGCTCAACACCTTTCGCTCCTTTCAATTTTATTCTATTAGAGACTTTCCATTACATTTTAGACTTGCTTCACAATGCTCAAACCCCCCTGGAGACATACCGCTAGGCAATTGAATGCTTCCGCGCGTTCTGCGGCAATTGGAAGGCGATATGCTCATACACCAGCACCATTTGACTGGAAGGATCCTCTTGGATCGAATAATTTGTATACTGAAGAAGAATTGGCGATCGCCGAAACCGCCGAGTCCTACTGCCAGGAACGCATGCTCCCGAGGGTATTAGGTACTCTTTCCTGCAATCATCTATTGGAGCACACCATTAATTTCCGTTTCCAGAGGCGTACCGAAATGAAGATTATGACCGAAAACTTCTCGAAGAAATGGGACAGCTGGGCCTTCTTGGCTCCACGATACAAGGCTATGGATGCGCCGGCGTAAGCAGTGTGGCTTCAGGGCTGATCACAAGAGCTGTGGAGAGAGTGGATTCGGGCTACCGATCCGGCTACTCGGTTCAAAGCTCACTGGTCATGGGTGGCATAGATGAGTTTGGTACTCCGGAAATAAAGGACAAATATTTGCCTGGGATGGCAAAAGGGAAGCTCTTGGGGTGTTTTGGTTTGACAGAGCCAAATCACGGCTCGGATCCGGGATCCATGGGGACAATCGTAAAGCCACATCCGTCGAAGAAGGGTTATTACTCTCTATCCGGCTCGAAAACTTGGATCACGAATTCGCCCATCTCTGACTTGCTTCTTGTATGGGCGAAACTGGAAAGTACCGGAAAGATCCGTGGTTTCGTGATTGAGAGAGATCAATGCCCGCCTGGGACCCTCGAAACGCCACCAATAAAACATAAGAACGGCCTCAGGGCGTCCATTACCGGCATGATCCATCTAGATGAATGTCCCGTGCCAGAAGCAAATATGTTCCCTGATGTTGAGGGCCTGAGGGGTCCCTTCAGCTGCTTAAATTCTGCGCGATATGGTATTGCTTGGGGGACCATGGGCGCGCTGGAAGATTGCATCTCGAGAGCGAGGGAGTACGCTTTACAGAGGAAGCAGTTCAAGGGTAACCCAATCGCAAAATACCAACTAGTTCAAAAGAAGCTCGCGGATGCTACTACGGACGCCGCATACGGTATCTTGGCCGCAACTCAGGTTGGACGACTAAAAGACGAAGGCAAAGCCGCTCCGGAGATGATTTCAATGATTAAGAGACAGAATTGCGATAGAGCATTAGTCAACGCTAGAGCGTCAGTCGCTGTATATTCTTCCAGATTTCACGGGCTAATCCAACATCTAGATTACAAGAAGTGTTTGGTGGCAACGCAGTCAGTGATGAGTATGGAATCGGCAGACACGTAGCAAATTTGTTTGTGACTCAGACTTATGAAGGGCAAAGTGACATTCACTGTAAGTCTCGCTCGAGTTAGATTGTTGAGACTCAACTAATGTAGTCACGCACTAGCTCTCATCCTTGGAAGAGCTATCACGGGGCTGCAAGCATTTTGCTAGATGTTTACTGAGTGTTGAAATATAATTCATGTATAGACCTTGTAGATGGAAAATATTCAAAATATCGGTGTAAATATGAGATAGTAGGGAATACAGGGAACACGGATGGTGGCACTTGTTAATACACCAAGAATGCAGTCCCACGTTTCATAGCTTTAACGGCCTCACGACTGCTTGCAGAAGTGTGCTCGAGACTCGGTGTTTTAGGGGAATCTAGTTGCTGCGGGGTCGAAGAAGGTGCTCGATGCTTTGTCACGGCGTTGTCACGGCCGGCTGCATGGCGAACAATATATTAGCGATTATTGGTGAGTATTGGTGAGTATTGAAGGGGGCTGAGGCTGATGATTCGGGGAACTGAGACCTTCCGTTTGCCACCAGCCTTGATAAGATACTCGGTGAATGTCTGGATCAGTCAGGTTTTCAGCCCTGGTGCAGAAATAAAACCTACTTCTTTCCACGGCCTGCCCCAGCTGTCCATCATCTGCCCCTTCTACTCTTTCCCGCATCCAAACCCTTCACCTGCGCCCACCGCGAGACCAGCTGCTGTTCTCTTACTGCCGTTCATCCCCTGACATACTTCGGGCCAGGTACGTTGTTGGGCCTACTTGTTCTTGCCAGTGATGCGCCACAGGCTTTCTTTGGGGGGCGATTCAAGGCGCTAACCTCGAATTCTGCCGCAGCCCGCTTCCGGTTCAATCCTCCAACACCACTCGGTCACTCACGAGCAATCTTGCCCACGCCCACCAAAACCACTTTCACATTCTCTAGTCGACATGGCCCTCAAGCGTATTAACAAAGAACTCACTGACCTTGGTCGGTACGTTATAACCCTGTTCCCTCGTCCATCAGGCCGTATGTTTACTCGCATGACTGGCTATGATGCGGGGTGCAAGGCCGCGGGTGCTGCAGAGCCTTGCAGAACTCTTCGTTCCCTGAGCTTTTACTGACGATGTTTTTATAGTGACCCACCCTCATCATGCTCTGCAGGCCCCATCGGAGATGATTTAGTACGTATCTCCCGCTTCAGAAATACGGGCGGCAGGAGCGGCAACCATACCTCCAACCTGTAACGATATGTCATAGGCTGGATAGTGAGCTAACTGAATTTCCGTAATAGTTTCATTGGCAGGCAACGATTATGGGTCCTGTAAGTTCTTCCCAGCGATGAAAATCTTGCTTCTGCTGTAGACATTTACCCCACCTCATCAGCAAGTCCGTTGCGAAATCCGCAAGGCTGACAGGCCACACAACAGGGTGACTCTCCATACTCGGGCGGCGTCTTCTTCCTAGCGATTCACTTCCCTACCGACTACCCTTTCAAACCACCGAAAGTCAACTTCACAACCCGCATTTACCATCCCAACATCAACTCCAACGGCAGTATTTGCCTTGATATTCTCAGGGATCAGTGGAGCCCGGCGTTGACAATCTCAAAAGGCAAGCATTTTTTTCGTGAAGCTACATCTTTGAAAGAACAACACTAATACCATATCTAGTGCTACTGTCCATCTGTTCCATGCTGACAGACCCGAACCCGGACGATCCCTTAGTCCCCGAGATTGCCCATGTATACAAAACCGACCGATCCCGCTACGAGTCCACAGCTAGGGAGTGGACTCGAAAGTACGCAATCTAGCCAGACAACAAATAAGGGGAGGGCCAGTTCATGGCTTTTCACTCAGCGGTTCCTTTCCGTCAGTCGTCAAAGGGAGCAGTTTACGTAGGAATGATAGCGGGCAAAGGTTGTCTTTGTGGATTACGTTCAAGTGAGCATGGGTGGATAATGGAGAACTTATTGTTCAGAGTCTGCTTTCCAAAACCCACGATGACGGCCTGGTTATATTGTTATTACAAGTCGGAGTGGCTCAAAACCCACTTTGAAAAACCTTTCTTTTTCCTTGCGGCTTTTGTTTATGATGCATATGCGGGTTTTTCATACACGGGAGCGCTTAGGGGTGAAATTTGCATTCTAGAATTAGCTTTGTGAGTATTTTGCCTTGTCAAAACATGCTGTGATGACCTCAGCCCTATGACTCCAAGCACCACGAGTCCGCGGCCTTAAATTACGATCGGAGATAGTCCCGCGGGGCGTCTGCACCCCGGTATGGCGTGACTGAATTTAGTATTTACTAGTAAAGAAAGCAACTAAATTGAAGTGGATACCGCATTCGCCGAGAGCAGAGTGGGTTAGAAATAACTATTTACATATATAAATATAATGTTTAACCGGCTGCTACAATTACTTGCCTGTCAGGTTCTGGCTGCCGAACCGAACCACTCAACACCCCACTATCTTTCCCTCTCCCCTTCCTCTTTCTCGTCCCCGTTGCTCCTCCTTTTCACCCAAACCGACACTCCATCAGGCGGCACCGTCAAATCTGACACTATCATATTCTTCGGCCGCTCCTCTAGCCCCCGCACATCGTATCTAAGCACCAGCTCCGCAAGGAGCAGTTTCAGCAGCTGCGCAGCGTAGAAGCGGCCAGGACACGCATGGCGGCCGTGCGAGAAAGGTAGAAAAGTGTGTGACGTCGTAGTCATGGCGAGCTTAGACGCCTCTAGCGCCTTGGGTCCGCCCGACTCCGCCTGCAGCTTCTCCCGCTCGTCGGAGAAGCGGAATGGCAGGTACGCGTCCGGCTCGGGGTACAAGGCGGCGTCGTGGTGGATGGCCGCGACGGGCAGACCCACCCATACGCCTTGCGGGACTGTTTCGCCGCTGGGGAGCCGGATGCCGCAGGCGGCCGTTACTTGCCTCATGCTACCTCGCCCGCCCATTGTGGTGTACCGCAGCGATTCGCGGATCGCAGAGTCGGCGCGGTGGAGCTGTGCTACAGCTGCACGGGTCCAGGCGTTGTTATGCGAGGCGAGAATTACGGAGGCCTCGGCGCGGATATGCTCGAGTGGAGAAGGTGGGCCGGGTGAGTAGTGAGAGAGAAGGTCTAGCAGTGCGTGTACAATGGTCAGGTGCGTGGTGTATGTTGCTGCCGTATTGAGCATGGTGAGGTTGGCGAAGATGATGTGAGGGGAGCAGTGGAGCTGTGATGGTGATGAATACACTGCTGATGTGATGTGTTGAAGGAGATCGTTAGGGACAGGGTCGCTGCTTGAGACTGAAGTAAAACGACCTTCATCTGTTTTACTTAGCTACATGTTCGCAGAGTATGATTTGATTATTGGGACGAGATAACGATTGCACCGCCAGGCATACCAACGACATGGCAACGCAAAGATAGGTCCGAAGATGGGTTTCAGGACGTCGGGGATGAGAACGCGAATGATAAAACCGCAGATGGCAATGGCCATAGAATATTGGTAGGTTAGAGTCAGGTATGTCTTGTCTCTGCACAGAGGCAATCCGACGAAGACTCGTGCATTGCTACGCATAATGATAGCCAGCATAGCACTAGATAGATTTACTTTAGTCCAGTCTTCGGTATTTGAGCCTAGTACTCCGTCCATAGTAAGGCGAAGCTCGTCAACCATAGAGTCTGTGAGAGCACCGAGTTGTCGTGTCAAAGCTATTCGAGCGATCTCAATGTGAAAATCGATCTCGAATGTCTGTCGCGGGAGGACATAGTCGGCTGCTAGAAGAGACTTCTGCACAGCTCTGGCGCTCAGGATATCACTAGGTTGTTTGAAGAGCCAGGAAGTCTGAGATGGTGACAGAAGGATCTCAGGGCGTAGAGTAGCGTTCGGTGTTATGAATGATTTACCATCTTTGCTATACTATCATGCAGCTGCATAAGCAACTTATTTCTTGGTATGAGTTCGCTGACTGACTGTAGTATAACCCTCATCAAGGAACTGCAGTCCTTGCTTGTATTCGCGGAGGTTGGCTCTGAGCTTTGAAAACAATTCCTTTCGACAGCCAACCCATGGGATTGAATCAGGCAAATACGTGTAAGAGGCAACGCGGAAGGACAACGCGGTAACAGTGACCACGCCAATGGAGACTATTAACAAAGGGTGGATAACGAGTTCGAATAATAACGGCATTTGGACTTAGGGAATATCGTTCAAAGCTGCAGCTCTTGGCGTCTCCGAAGGCCGTAATGTAGTTTTGACGCCTATTAAACGCGTCTCCTAAAACCACGGCGTTCGCCAAATGTCAATGGCGTAAGAAACGGGGGAAAGAGTTTGGTTAGCGGGTGGCGTCAGATTCAAATGCTGTATATCAAGTCTCAACGAGTGGTATGGCCTCTTTTACTAGAATACGTAGAGGCAGCAGTTTTATCATACTAAATGCAGCAACCCCTAGCGAGACGATCCCTGGTAATTTTCTCAATTCAGTAGACCTTGCGAGAATGAGTCAGTCCATACTAGAACAAATATGCAGTCTCGTCTTTACAAAACCATTACTCTAGAGACTCTTTGGCTTCGCATTGGTTTTGCTGGGAAGCGGTGGGTTTTCTACTCCCCAGCACTGCATTAACCAGACCCTGTAACCTTTTCCAGAAAGAAATTGACCGACAGCAGATAAACGGATAGGCACCTAGCAAAGGCCTGAAGTCAATTCTCAAATCGCCAAGCTGTGTATTAGTGCCGTTACTCGCCCGGCTACTCAGCAGCCTCTGAATGCTGGTTTGTTTCTCCATAATCTTCCAACTTTTCTCTCCTGTCTTTGAACAATGCGTAACTACAGCCAACTAGCGGAGCAAGAAGAGAGACTTTCTGATTATCTTGTATATTTTTTTTGAGCTCCTTTTCAATGGCTTGGAATGTCGCCTGTACATGTTTGATGCCAAAGCCCTTCTTACCAAGATCATTGGTTGCATCTGCAGGGTCTTGCAAACATAATAGATACGGTTGAGCAGGGTCGATTTGGCCGATGTCTAACCAACTTTGTTTTATCTTCGTAACTGGTTAGCAAATAACGGCTGCATAGAAAGTCCGGCACTTACGCTACTTAATTCCTCTAGTTTCTTCAGCTGTGCTGTGGTTGCTATTCGCTTCGAATTCTTTGCAAACGTTTCAGCAGGTTCAATCGAAACCCCGAGATTATAAGTATCAAAAGCAGACCAGAAGTTCAAAAATGTCATGAGTTGTTGAGAGAGATCGTTGGACCAAGTGTGGGGCGTGTGCCTTAAACTAGCAACTGCCATCATAAAAATGCTGTATGATCCCAAGCCGCCACGAAAGACATCTGATAGACCTCTCACATCAAACATGACTTTGAGCGTTGTAAATAGCTCTCGTAGCCCATGATACTCTTCGAGATATTTCTTGATATATAATCTGGAAATCGAAGTGTCGTTTGAGCTTACAACCTGAATATCGAGGCCAGATTCCTTATGTTGTAGGGTAATAAGTGGGTACCGTGCGTGTCGTAGATTGCACAATATGTAGTGGCCGCTCTTTTGCAGCCCATCGTGCAATTTTGCCAATTTTTTTGTCATTTGTTTCCGAACTCGATAACGTGGTGCCATTTCAGGTAGTGTATCAGGATCTATTTCGGAAGTTTCAGAATATAATCGCAAATCAATGTCTGAGACGGCTAACGCCAAGCCAGTTCGTTCAGATCCGAAAACCTCATATTGGTAACCGGGAAGGATTTCGCTAGCAAGCGCTTTCAATTGCCGAATGACATTTTCTCTGCCAGCCTGTTCCTTTGGCGTTGGCATCATGTAGGAATGGAAAGCAGAAATTTCTAGAGACAGCCTAGGCCCCAGTTAAACTATGGTGGCACTCACAAAATAGGATGAATAACTAACCTCTCAAGGCCACTCATAGATCGAGAGTCAAACGGAATTGTCCAAGGTAATGCGCTATCTGACACAACAACCCCCAGTATAGGTAAAACCTTCTGACCCTCATACTCAAGAACTCCAATGGTGCGTTTGAATGTTTTGCCAATGTAGCTTCTCGGATGCAGTTTCCTTCGATCACGTTCTTTCAAATTAGCCTTAGAGCCCTCAGCAGCCAACATTGGATCCAGATTGTCATTCGTCTGATTCGTTTCCGGTCCTGATTCCGCCGATTCGGCACCTGAGCCACTGGGTTTTGCCTTAACATGCTCGAACATGCCTCCGCTTCCCTTAACTGCAGAGGCTCTATTGCTAGTTCCATCGGTACGCGTTTGTGAGGCGTCTAGGGCGAGATCTTCGGCGTTTGGCCTGATTTTGAACCTAGGCGAGTTGGGTACTCTAACTGGCCTCCATATATCTGGGTTCTCCGGATCTCTGATATGTTGACGACGGATTAGGGTTGCTCGATTCGAAACGCGGTGGGATTCGAGTGTAGCAGATAGGTCATCGGGATTCATATCATCAATTTGTCTTTTGTTGGCGGAAGAGATGCTTTCGGGAGGGGGATACTTTATTTGCTGGTCATCTGCTGTCTGAGACGGAAGGTTTTGAGCTTTCGAGAGAGATGCGGTTGAGGAATAGCGCTGATGCGAGAGGAATGATCTGTTTGGAAGGATGAATTGCTGCCATAAGACAGTCGCAGGCCTGAAAGCATTGTGGGCAAGGCATATGGAGCTATGCCGGGTAAGATGCATTGAATGCGATGGCTGTGGGTGGTTGCATCGTGGTTTCCCGAACGTGTTTGGAAGTTTGAAAGCGTGTAAGGTTTCGCAGATAAATTACCACTAATCCACAACAGGCACAAAAAAACAGCACAAATTAATTTGAAAGGGGAGCAATCACATATGACCTCCGCTGACGATGGCAAGGAGTACCTAGTATGCACATCAGAGCTTGTAGGGCCCAACTCGAAATCAGTTCACTTTGCGTGGATAGCAATGCGTGGACGTCTTCGATGCCTCAATTGGAGGAGTATAAATGGGCATCATGCGAGACATCCCGAGGTGCTTGGCGAGCCTGTCTTGAAGCCCAATTGCCATGTCCACGTCAAGAACAACATGGTGAAAGCCGTAGCAGCGAACAAACCACGTCGCAGGTTTTCTCCATCCCGAGAGAGCGAGGAGAATCCAAGCGTCTATTCTAGCATCTTCATTCATTTTCTAGCATACAGAGAAAGTGGTCGAATTTGGGTGCTCAAGACGCCTACGGCAGGTTGTCGGCGGGCTACCTCATCGGTGCAATGCGGGCGAGGACTCAGGCCGGTTGGAGCGGTTGTGGGCCAGATTTTGGTTTCAACCCAACTGCAAGAATGCGCAGGTGCAAGCTTGAGAGATTATTCCTTCGTCCTCCCCTGATCCAATTGTTCCCAAAGCCTGCGCAACAATTTTCACAGACGGATACATATCGAGCAATTCCACCCTCCGGCCTGCTTTCAAAACCCCTCAGCGCCCCTCGGTGCCCCTCGACGCCCTTCATCGTAAGAGCATGCCTGGGCAGTAACGTTCACGTATCCCAATTCGGCTTCTGACATTAATCCTGATCAATCCTGGGCTGTTCTTCACAGCTGCTCTAACTACTAGACGAGAAGGTGAGACCTAGCATTTCGTAACACCTACTAGTTAGACACGCGTGGTTGTCGCACAGAAGGCCTTGTTGCTGTCGTTTGCTCTACCAAAGTCCTATACCGTCCTCTCCTGTACCAACTGCCTGCGAACTAATCTAACAAAATGCAGTGCGACACCCGAGAGAGTGAGCCCATGTCTCCCGCTGTGCACCCTGCGCAGCTGGAGCAGGAATCTTCGACCCATCCTGCGCTCCATCCTTCGGTCACCTCTGTCCCTGTCACTCCTGGTGTCCATCTAGCTGGGCATTCTGCCTATATCGAGCCTGAAAGTACGCCACAAGACACAAGCCTACCTTTTGACCCCGCTCGGGTTACGCCAGGCCCACAATGGAATGCGAATTCATACTTTGCACCTAAGGATGAGGCTAGACCAAGCTCTCCCACTGAGGCAGTGGCTGGCGCAAAAACAGGAGAAGAGCTTTTGCGCCGGCTGAGCCTTGTCGGAGATCCAACTTCAAAGCACGATATCGCGGACGTAGATCCAAGGGCGGCACATCCTAGCCTGAACCTTAGTGGCGGAGTGATAAGTGCTACGTTCTGTGTACCGTACACTCTCGGATATTGTCCAGGTCTTGATTGGGTAGGTCAATGTTCTCCTCAATCGTAAAATCTTGTTTTGTAAATCCCTCTCATGGTTTGGATGCTGCAACAACAATTTTCTTTGCTTGGTTTTGAGGCAATATCCAGCGCCGAACGAGCTCCTGTGCAAGAGTAATTTTCTTTCCTACTAGCTGAACCGCTTTTTACTTCCAACGTGATTGATACCTAGGCATGTTGTTGATGGTTAACAGGAGCTGAAATCGCGACGTGGGACATCAGCTCTTTTCGACTCTTTCTCGTATTTGGTTTCCGCTACGTCACCATGGAACCATACCTTAGTAGGATGGACAGGTGAAATAACAGAAGTTCCGGGAGCACAGCCTGCCTCCAGTGCCTCGCTCAGTTTGGTACCCAATGCCTCTACGGCCAACAAAGCATCTGCGCCAATTCCTGTCGATGGGACTTCTAAGCCGCCTCAACCTATGCAAACCGAAGGCATCAGAGTTGGTCGTGCTGACAGACAACGCTTGGAAGGGCAACTAGAACGGGATCATGGCGGAAAGATTGTTCCAGTCTGGCTCACAGATGAAATGAACGAGGAGGACGTGGCCATTATCAAGGACCAATCCAGGTGGCGTCGGTTCGCTGAGTATGAATTATACACACTGTTCCATTATAAACAAAATGAGCCAGCGGACGGTCGTGCAGCACGTCGATATTGGGCAGACTACTATCGTATGAACAAACTTTTTGCGGATCGGATTCTAGAAATCTACAAGCCTGGAGACATCATCATCATCCATGACTACTATCTCCTCTTACTACCAAGTTTACTTCGCCAGCGTCTTCCAAATGTGTACATCGGCTTTTTCCTTCACGTTCCCTTTCCCAGCAGCGAGTTCTACCGATGCCTTAGTCAGCGAAAGGAAATCCTAGAGGGTGTCCTTGGCGCCAACATGGTTGGATTCCAGTCGTACAGCTACTCGCGTCATTTCTCTTCTTGTTGCACACGCATTCTTGGCTTTGACTCGTCCTCGGCTGGCGTTGACGCATACGGGGCTCATGTTGCCGTAGACGTCTTCCCAATTGGCATCAATGCCGCTTCAACCCAGCAACAGGCATTCGGTGATCCTGCGATAGAAGACAAAATCAAGGGAATTCACGAACTCTACGCAGGTAAGAAAATTATCGTTGGCAGAGATCGCCTCGATGCAGTCAGAGGAGTCGCCCAGAAACTACAGGCCTTTGAAATTTTCCTCGAGCGGTATCCAGAATGGCATGATAAAGTTGTGTTGATCCAGGTCACTAGTCCGAGCTACCTTCAAGAAGATCAGGAGGACGCCGACAATAAGTTTGTTAATAAAATTGCGGACCTTGTTGCTAGAATCAATGGCTCCTTTGGGTCCCTCAGTTTTGCTCCTGTTCAGCACTTTCCTCAGTATCTGTCCCGAGAAGAGTACTTTGCTCTCCTACGACTTGCAGACGTGGGGCTCATCACGAGTGTCAGAGACGGCATGAATACGACGAGTCTCGAGTATGTCATTTGCCAAAAAGACAATCATGGGCCACTCATCCTTTCCGAGTTTTCAGGGACGGCTGGAAGCTTGGGAAGTGCTATACATATTAACCCGTGGGATCTCGGTGGCGTCGCTGATGCCATTGCTCAAGCTCTGACAATGCCTTTGGAAGAGCGGAGAGAGCAGCACGAGAAGCTGTACAAGCACGTGGTGGCAAACAATGTACAGTCGTGGACCAACAACTATCTCAAGCGGCTGATGACGAATCTATCATCGTTCGACCAATCCTTCGCTACGCCTGCACTGGATCGGGCGAAGTTACTTTACCAATTCCGGCAAGCAAAGAAAAGGTTGTTTATGTTCGACTATGATGGAACTTTAACACCCATTGTCAAGGATCCACAGTCTGCCATCCCGTCGGATCGAGTCATTCGCACTCTCAAGACTCTAGCTTCTGATCCATCAAACTCGGTATGGATCATTAGTGGAAGAGATCAGGCTTTTCTGGATGAATGGATGGGTCACATCTCAGAGCTTGGGCTAAGCGCTGAGCATGGTAGCTTCATGCGCCATCCGAGAAGTGACGAATGGGAGAATCTTACTGACAAGACTGACATGAGTTGGCAATCCGAGGTGATGAATGTCTTCCAGCACTACACGGAGAGAACACAAGGTATACCGTGCTTTTAGACGTATTCATGTTTGGTTGGATGGATTCTGACAAATTTTGCTCTCAGGATCTTTTATTGAGCGAAAGAAGATTGCCCTTACCTGGCACTATCGTAGGGCGGACCCCGAGTACGGGGCGTTTCAGGCCCGTGAGTGTCAAAAGCATCTTGAGAATACAGTCGCGAAGAACTGGGATGTCGAAGTGATGACGGGCAAAGCCAACTTGGAAGTCCGTCCACGCTTTGTGAACAAGGGCGAGATCGCGAAAAGGTTGATTCAGGCATATGGTGACAAGCCTGGCGAACCCCCCGAATTTGTTCTCTGTCTCGGTGATGACTTTACGGACGAAGGTCAGTCTGTCCTTTCTCCTCATGCACAGAGTGATACTGGATACGTATGTTTGGTGATTAGAGAGCAATGTGCGGCTGACACTCGGCAGATATGTTCCGCTCTTTGCGGCAATCCAAACTGCCTCAAGACCACGTCTTTTCTGTCACAGTTGGAGCTAGCTCAAAGCAGACTCTTGCCAATTGGCACCTCCTGGAGCCTTCTGATGTCATCTCCGTCGTGTCGCTTCTCAATGGCTCTACTGATGCTGGAAATGTAGGAGCCGTTGCTGTAGTCGAGGGATCAGTGCCCGAATCGAGGCTTTAAAAGTCCTGAAAAGCATGGCAGCGACGTCAGGAGAGACAAATTTGAACATGGAGGCATCGAATGATGAGTGAGATCAAACGCTGGTGATATGAGCAATGCAGTGGGCTTGTTTTTATTCCTTCGCTGTAGATAAATAAAAAGACGTCTCGGACATTTTTATTTCGAAGGAAACCACGGAAGCGGGGTTCAGCAAAGTAAAGATTATGTTTTATACGATACGTTGAGGGTCATGATTGATAAAGGTGTATAGATTCGGCAGGTGCAGCAGATGCAGCAGGTGGACGTTTGGCTTCGCCGTTTACGAATGACGGGTGGGATGGCCGGTGGGATGGCGGCTCTCTCTCGGACAATGGCCAACGGCGGGTGCGCTCGTTGCACCTTGCAGGGGCCGCTAACGATGGCGTAGACGTAAACGAGTCATGGTTTCCACGTTTTTTTCCTACTTGCATGGCGCTGCCCTTGAAATTTAGAGCAGGGATGCTCATGCCGAAAACGCGAGTGCCTCTGCTAAAGGGCCTCGAACTCCACGCCTTCCCCTTCTTCCCTGTCCGTCTTCACTTGCCAGGGCATTGTTTCTCCGCCGTGGACGCTGTGCATTGACGGATCAGCTTGGGAAAATCCTTCCTTGGTGCATGCTCTGTCCTCGATAAAGTTTTCCAGAACCCAGGCTTGCCCCGTGCATTGCAGCCGTCGAAGAAACCAACGAAGGCCCCTAATCAACGCTCTTCTGCGACACTTCCCTCCGAGCTCCTCATATCTCCCGCCAGCCCGAGTCTTTCCAGGTGCTTTTCCAACTCTTTCCCCTCATTGCTACAAGCGCCGACTGCCGGCACCCACACTCTCTACCACAGAAGGGGGACGAGCGCCATTGCCTTTTCCTTGGTCTGTAACCTTGTCGTGATATCTTGGGATCGTCCGTCAGCAGGTTATCGCGACGTCCTCATTCAGTTAGAACTACCCTCCGAAGCACACGGCCCTCCCTCCATCTTAATACACATATCCAATATGGGTTTAATAGAAAAGATCCAGGCCAGTAAGTTCTTCTACGCCCGCACCTGTGTCGCCAAGTACTTTTATTCTCCGTCCTCAAAATCTTCGCAAGCCACTCAACGCCCCTCCACTTCGCCCTCTGTCGCTGACGTTAATCAGAACTCGAACTCTACCGCCTCGAGCAGCGCTATACTCGCCGCGAAAAACGCACCACCTTCATTAGCGAGGCGCAATACGTGGACGGTGAATATATTTATACATCATCCCCAGTCTCCACCAAGTCCACTTCAACATCGACGTCTAGTCAACGCATGAGCAAGAGACCTGCTGTAAGAATAAGAGAGCTTGCAAGAGCTGGCACCGGAAGGTCATAAGCCATGCAATGCTATTCGCGCGAACCGCAATTGGATTTGGAGAAATGTGTGGAGAGAAAGGCGAACCGTGCGCAGCCTACCAATTGTAGGCCGAAGGCGCCAATTGCTGTGCCTAGCGATTCTACTTGAGGGCGTTCATGCAAGATCGCCACGCCGCTGATCGACTGAAGAGCACTACCATTGGTGTTAGAGGGGTGGGGACAGCAACCGGATTGGCTTGTCTGGATTGGAGCGACAAGCGGGGACCTTACGACGAACCACGACCACCGATATTTTCTTTCTCTATTCAATTTTTCGAAAACTGCATGCGTGGATGAAAAGTCCTGCATCTGCTGCATTCCTCCTCGGCTTTCCTTGAACTCTTCATTCATTTCACTGTCTATAAATTATTGCTCCTCCCACCCCTGTTTGGTTGCGAGCCTATACTCTATACAGTTCCACAGTTCCATACAGAACTAGTGGCGGGTAGGATGGACCTATCCTCTTGTATATGTGTATGTATGTGTTTACTTCATGTAGGATATTCTTTGGACCTGTTTTGCGCAAATACTGTCTAACTTCTAAGTTATGCGTACATGTATGTAGCGAGGCTAGCTACTTAAAGATTCGGATCTGGAATATGAATGTTCTGTACGAACAGCCCTTTTAGCCGAATACTTTCACTAAGTCGTACCCTCTGTTTTACTATTGGACGACGCAGTGATTGGTGGACTATGGCCACAATACAACTAGTTGTTAGACGGGCAAATAAAAGGTGTTGCGAGATCATTATATAATTTCACAGGGGCTCATCATGACAACTACAGTTTACGAAGGGCATTTGCGCAGGACTTTGCGAACTATATTGGTGGTATCCCTTGGGCTGGTAGCGTCCTACGATAATTAGACCGTGCGCAGAACACCAAAACACTAGAATCAAAAGTATGCGTATTACCTATATAGATTCAGATATTATACATGCCTTCCAATCGTACTTCTAATGATATAGACTCTGTTCCACCAACTCAATATTAAATTCCACCTACTCGAAAGGCCAAAGAACCCCCGCAGCTGTGGCCGTTGCCCTCCTTCGAGCCTTTGTATATCGCGAATTTTAACAACCATGGCACCCTAAATCTTCCTCTAAACCTCGCTGTTTGCAAAATTCCGTTTTACAGAAACGATAAATATTAGTTACCTTATCTTAAGCGACTTAACTCCAAAAATTGGGTGTATTAGCAATTGTATATGGAAATCAGCAGATTCTACGACCTCATATTTTTCATCACGGAGCCTTGATCCTATTAATCCTATTGGCCA